>Ga0209258_100377_pt1 | contig 57402 bp, 62 predicted proteins | sample Araplaol_mTSA_r2_FD_184281 | JGI IMG/M metagenome (GOLD analysis project Ga0209258, IMG submission 184281) | Arabidopsis root microbial communities from North Carolina, USA - plate scrape CL_Col_mTSA_r2 (SPAdes) (version 2) | ecosystem: Host-associated > Plants > Roots > Endosphere | place: USA...
CTCCTGTATGAATGGTTGTGTGGTAACTCCCATTTTACATGAAACTCACATGGGCCTTTTTATTTTCTAGCTGTCGCACTTCATATTACAATCCGTCATTTATATAAAAGTCGATACCCCGACCAAAGGCGGGAATGTTAAAGAGGGTAAAAATTCGCAAATCGAAACTGATATGATCGTCGGTGGCGGATCATGGTAAATATCTAGGAATAGGGGAATTGAAATGAGTAAAGATATTATTAGAGCGTTAGCTGAAATTGAAAAACAAAAAGGGATCTCCACAGAGGTTCTGTTAGAAGCTATAGAGGCAGCATTGGTTTCAAGTTATAAGAAAAAATTTAACACAGCAACAAATGTAAGAGTTGAGATCGATCGTTCGAACGGTAATGTGAAGGTTTTTGCTGTAAAGATGGTCGTTGATGAAATCATTGATGATAGATTAGATATCCATATTGACGAGGCACAAAAAATCCAGCCGGACATTCAACTGGATGAGGAACTCAGAATCGAAGTAACTCCAAGTGACTTTGGTCGATTAGCGGCACGTACAGCTAAGACTGTTGTTATGCAGCGGATCAAAGAAGCTGAGCGCGAACTAATCTATGAGGCTTATTCCGATAAAGAAGAAGAGATTGTCACAGGGAAAGTAGTAGGTATGGATTCTGGAAACATATATATTTCATTGGATCAAACTGAAGCTATCCTTCCTTTAACTGAAGTGCCATCCCGCGACAGATTTAAGCTGGGTGATGTTGTAACCGCATATATCTCTCGAGTTGAAACGACATCTAAGGGAACTCAAGTTTACTTGTCTCGAATACACCCAGGACACTTGAAAAAATTGTTTGAAACGAAGATTCCGGAAATATACGAAGGAAAAGTGGCCATTAAATCAATAGCTCGAGAAGCGGGTTCACGTTCCAAAGTAGCTGTAGCAGCGGTTGCACCTGAAGTCGATGCCGTTGCAGCATGCGTCGGGGTGAAAGGTGCTGTCATTCAATCCATTACGTCCGGATTAAACGGGGAGAAAGTTGATATTATTAAGTGGTCAAGTAACAAGAACGAATATATCGCTAATTCACTGGCCCCTGCAAGAGTTGTCAATACGATACTATTGGAGGCTGAAGAATTTGAAGATGATCCTGTTGCTCATGTCATTGTTCCTGACGATCAGTTGACTCTAGCAATTGGACAAAAAGGTCAAAATGTTCGCCTAGCAGCGAAATTAACGGGGTATAAAATTGACATCTACAGTGAATCACAAGCACATCGTCTAAATTTAATGGCCCAACACTAACTCAAACGGAGCATAATCCAGTACAAGGATTATGCTCCTAAACTTAGGATCCCAATATCTCAGCTTGGAAAGGATGACCTGATTGTTAATTCTGTTACGGTTAGGTATTACAGCTTTTATCATCGCCATGTTCTTTATGGCCAATCATATGGGCGGCTCTATTTCTCAGCAAATATTTCGTATACTCGGCACTATCGGAATGTTTCAGATTACAGCTATGTACTATCTTTGGCGGACTTATGCCGCTCAGATCCAATCAATGATCGATCAAGGTAATGTCACCGATGAATTCGATAAGAAAGAGTTCTATCGATCAGCTGCAGCCAGTTTTGCCATAGCTTTGGGGTTATCAGTAATCCTGTTTGTTCCCAACGTCATTGCAATTGGGTTAGTTTGGATACTGTCTTACTCGTTAGTATTCTGTTCTGTCTTTGTCATCCTTGGAAAGTATATAACTGTTAGAAGCGAAGTGAAAAGACTTAAAGAAATTACAGGACGTATGCTCAATGATTCGACAAAGAAAGGGGCACAAATAAAAGGAAGTGAGGTGTAGATTCATATGCCTGTTAAGGAAGATACTCCACTTGGCCCAGAACGTCTCGGGCTTAGCGAGCGTGACATTATGTACTTGCTCGTATTTCGTGAACTCCATAAACACGCAGCATCTCCCTCTGAGATTTATGATGTTGTTCGAAGAGAATTACAAATCATTGAACGTGGTCGAGCCCGCTCCTATTTATATGCAGTCGTAATCCAAATGGAATCCTATGGTTGGATCGAACAAGTTCCGAACCACCTCAAAAATAATAAAAAGTATTATATCACCACACAGTCGGGGAGAGAAAAGGTTGAAAGCTTTAGAGAATCATGTCTATCAACCATCTCTGCTTTAAAGGGTATGGCCGATCATTTTGCATACAATATCACAGGAACAGGAAATCCCGTACCTCCTGAACTAACTACAGTACAGCGGAGGATGTTCAATCGATTAATCAATGTTCGTCACTTGATGCGTTATCTATTCCTAAAGATATTAAAGGAACCAGATCATCAGGTGGAGACTGGTAAGAACATTTGGAATCTGTTAAAAGAAAGGCATCAATGGCAGCTGGCCCAAGGATACTTCTACGAACTGGTTCGTGAAATGGAGAGCGAACAGGGATACATCAGAGGGGAGTGGACAACGCCTAGACGAAGCTCCTGTGTATATCGTCTAACAGATCAGGGTGTAGACTCATTAGAGAATGAAGGAGAAGTAGCTCTTTACTTCATACGGCAGTTGCAAAAGTATACGAGCTTCATTCTTAATCTATTCCCTGAGAACCATGAAGATCTATCATTAACATCTACTTTGACATAAAAGCACAACAGGAGGAGATAAGTCTGCAATCATTAAACTTTGCGCTGCAGCTGTTCAAAAAATATAAAGTCCCTTTCAAACTAGCTGAAGAGAAGAATATTGAGAGGGAGCTACAAATAACGCGAATGGTTGTCACACAGCAACATATTCAACAAGGTCACATTCAAACCTACCTCAAGGTAATTAACTCTTTAGAAAAGAAAAAACAAACGGCCCAAAGCTCACTCCTAATTCTTTTTGAAGGATACGACAAGGACTCACGTAAATTATATGAGGTTCATGAAATCAAAAATTGGGTTCAAAAGCTAGTGAACAATAAGCCACATTTATTCTATTTTTTAGTTAACATAACTGAAAATTATGTTCACGACATGGCTCTATGCATGGTCAATCAGACGAATTCCTTTATCCCGATTGAGCTAAAAAAATATATGAAGACACCGGAGTTGACATTGAATGGTGCAGACGTAAGTCCTGCCATACGTAAAGTCACTGAAAATGCCTTCATCTATGGTAAGAAGCTGAAGCACACTCCTGAAGAACTTATGGACCTTTGTATGGTTATATTGAAAAATACGTTATACGAAGAGCATCTTGATGAAATCAAACAAAAGCTTTGATTATATGTACTTTTATTTATGCCGCGCTGTGACATTGCGCGGCTATTTGAATTGCAGGCTAATAGAGATTCTCCGCACTTCTGTTTCAATAGACACGGATGAAAGTAACTGACATTACCTTCCCGGTGGGTGAGATACATGGTCGGAATTGCAGCTGGATGTTTGCGTCAAGTAAGGGTGGCCATAGCGATTCGTCGAAAAGCTGCTCGACTTTAAACTATTTTACGATTACCGGAACTGAACAAAGTACATGCTGATCCTCGACAAAATAAAATTAAGACAATTATTTGGGGATGGGGTGTTATTATTGATGATAAAATGATAGGTAGGCTAATAGTTATTTACTTACTGAGTTAAAATTAAATGAATGTGGAACGAGCTTGGATAAATAAGAAATTGAACGTTACGGTCTTGGAGTAATGAGAAAAAAGAAAGCGAGATCAACAATCACGTTGAAATGATCCTTTCATGAGGAGTGAGAAATATGAGGCTTATAATTAGAAGCTTTGTCAATGGAGAAAAAAGAAATCTTAGAGAATTAGGAATTACGGGTGTTGTTCAACAAGTCTACACTATTATTGATGAAAATAAGTTTGCATTTGATCCATCCAATGGACAAAAGATAACCATTGATAATGACAATGCCTATCTAGAACATTTAGAGAATGTATTCCTTGAAGATCGTTATCACGACTGGAGAATAGAAGGTGATGAACTGTACTTCTATGGGCATTCTGGAAGCAAAGGGCAGCTACACGATTTGTTACTTATTATATCATGAAAATTGCCGATCCAGCCATGCCTCAACCTTGTCTCTAACAAGATCCGTGTACATCCTCGACATGATTTCACTTTTGAGTATCTGGAAGTCCAGGCTATCAGAATGGACAGCTTTTCGAATGACACTACCCTTGCTTTTGTAGCAGCCATAGATCATTTCCAAGATTGCGGCGGGATATGTAAAAGGGGAAATGAATTAGAATTGTCTATGATATTACCGGAACTAGACAAAGTACATGCTGCTCCTCGACAAAATAAATTAAGACAACTATTTTGGGATTGGGTGTTATTATTGATGATACAATGATAGGTAGGCTAATGAAATTTTTGCTTATCTAGTTAAAAATTATTGATTGAGAAACGAGTTTGGATAAATAAGAAATTGATTCGTTACGGTCTTGGAAAAATGAGAAACAGAAAACGAGATCAACAATCACGTTGAAATGATCCAGTTATGAGGAGTTGATATTATTGTTGAAAGAAATTGTTCAAGCGGATTAACCCCATAAATCTGGACACATAGACACTAATTCTTTCTTTTTCATTCATTTTCGCTTAGACTCGAACCATTTTAATTGGAATCGCTTCCACTTGATTCTGGTTGTAAAATTTCTCTGGTGCCATATCCCTAATACTGGAATGAATCCTGCGTTCATTGTAGAATCGCATGAACTCGGATACCACTTGATATGCTTCACCATAATTTTGAAATTCGTATTTACTTAAACAATCATCCTGCAATATTCGATGAAATGACTCGATATGGGCATTCATATTCGGCGTTCTAGGCGGTATTCTCTCATGTTCCATACCAAAGTCGATACAAGCTTCCTCGAAAGTGTTTGATATGAACTGAGGGCCGTTGTCTGAACGGATTACTGGCATCGTCTGAGAGCTAAATAATTGACGCTTAAACAAAGCCGCTTGTATGGTTCGTACGACGTCATTGGCTTCACATCGAAGACCAATATGATACGATACAATTGCACGATCATAGACGTCAATAATGGATTGTATGAAGAAAAATCGCTGTTCACCTGCTATATAACCGTATTTAATATCGGTTTCAAACAATTGATTGGAGTTTGTTATCGTTCGATTTGATGCGATCTTTTTCGAAAATCGAACTCGTTTCTGACGTTGCGGCTTTAGGATACCCAGTTCCTTGCACAGTCGATATACTTTCTTCTTGTTTATGCGAAGATTGTGCTGTTCGCGCAATACCACCGTCAATTTACGGTAACCATAACTAGCCCCATCGCTAGCGATAAGCTCCATAAGCCATTCTTTAATCTGTTCATCAGATATTTTGAAACCATTTATAAGCTGCGAGAATCCTGGTGTTGGGCGTCCCTCACTCACTAATTTGCTTCGTAATTGTGCTTTCTTATGATAGTAATAACTCGAGCGTGGAATGTTAGCTAGACGTAGAACGAGCTGGGTGCTATATCCATGTTCGATGTAGAAATCGGCTACTTCAATTTTTTCAGCAAGTGAGGGTTTTTCTTTTTTATAAGATCACGGAGAATCGCGATCTCCAGCGCTTGTTCTCCGAGCAATTTTTTTAACTGATCATTTTCTTCAGCTATTGCTTTGGAGTCAAACTCCGGGATTTGTTCCATGTGAACATCACCGAACTTGCCATTGCGATATTCTTTAATCCAACGATGGAGCATATTCGTTGCTATTTCATAACGGCGAGCAACCGCTGCTGTATTTTCAGTTTCCAGTGCTTCTTTCACCAATTGTAATTTGAAGTCTGTTGAATGTTTTGTTCGTTTCATTTCATCATCCCCTGTCAACTATTAGTGTAATTCATATACACTCTTAGTGTCCAAGATCATTAAGGGGCTTATGAGCAAGATTATACTGGCGAACAACTTACCTTAGCTATTATGGAACTTTTAGAGCTACAAGAAACAGGGATTTTAAGAGACGGAATCATTAGAGATACACATCGTAAATTGACACAAACCATACCAGAACATCCATTTTCGATAACTACTCTAGAAAATTCAATCTTATGGGAAGTATCAAAACGAAGTGAGTTTTATCCAAAAAAAATGAAATGAATATTTTTTATGAGAGGGATGCTGATTATGGCTGTGTATCATGGGACCTTGGCTGGAGAGGAGATTCTAGAATCAGGCTATATTAACACAACTAGCAAAGAAAATTCGGTATATGGTACTAACGAGGATTTGGATGGTAACCTGAGTTTAAAAACATCAGAAGGATATGTTTATCTAGCCCTCGAAGAAGAGAAGGCATGTGAGTTTTGTTTTTCTTCTATGGTTCATCAACAGAAAGCACTTACGGGAGGGACTATTTACATATTTGAAGTGGATGTCAATGGACTAGAATTTTATCCCGACTATGATGAAGTTGGTACGATGGACATTAAACTATCCGATGCAATGAGAGAAACAAGAACCTTTGCTGTGAAAGATTCTTTAGAAATCGGTGAGAGAGTTAAACGTTATAAGAAAATTAAAGTGAAAAATAGTCAGGAACTGAGCGACATTATAGATCTGGGAAAATTAAGAATGTATGAGTGGACTGATTTGGATTAAGATAAGAGACATCCACATTTAACTATGAAAGTCTAGAAGTTCCCTATAGGAGAAAGAATGGATAAAAGATTATATAATATGAGGGCCTGTAAGATTTCATTTTGTGAAAATGTAATCATTATCATCCAATTTAATAAAGAAAGGAACCGAATATGAATATTTCAACCACAACATTTCCCTTACTTCTCGCTTATGATATTTACTATACAGAAAATGCACAGGTGTATTTACTTCCTGGTGACAGAAAAAGAATTCCTCTAACAGAAGATGAATTCAACATTAGGCTTCAAAGAGGTAGAAAAAATGGGACACAGAGCATGCTGCTATATGATTACATGTACATTCTCAAGCGGGATGTCTGGGAAGCCAGCCCAGAAAAAATTGATATTGATGAAATTGAGTTTCTATACCACCTTTCTATCTTAGACGATGTAGAATACATGAACTTCAAATATCTTCATTCCGAATACGGAAATAAAAAGGTTTAATCTCTTGCTATGAACTAATGGGGATGACCGGAAGTATCAAATACGGTATAATAGAATTAATCAAATACTAAAAAAGCGAAGCACGCTTCACCCAGAGATGGGGGAGTGTGCTTTTTTATGTTTCTATGGAGGGCAGAAATGAAACTTGTCATTGCAGAGAAAAAGGATCAAGCCCAAAAACTCGCCGCTCCTTACCCTACGAAAGGAAGCGGATCCGGCCATATTGAAGTGTTGCCTTGCCCAACCTTCCCGAAGGGAGCTTATTTTGCATGGGCAGCCGGACACCTCGTCTCACTAAAAGAACCAGATGATTATGATCCTAAGTTTAAAGAATGGCGATTAGAGCATCTCCCCATTCTCCCGAGTGAGTTTAAGCTGAAGCCATCGAAGGGGAAGGAAAAGCTATATTCGCAAATCAAAAAATTGTTGGTTAATCCATGTTTTACAGAAATTGTAAATGCCTGCGATCCCGGTAGAGAGGGGGAGGCGATTTTTTCGCTCATCTATCAATTGAGCGGTTGTAAAAAGCCTGTGAAGCGGCTCTGGACATCTTCTCTTACCAAGGATGCAGTCTCACAAGCATTTCAAAGACTTCTTCCGGGGTCAGAGACTAAAAACTTGTTTTACGAAGCCTATGCACGCTCTTGTGCGGATTGGGTCGTAGGAATGAATACCACACGAGCCTACTCAATTCTTCTTCGAGAGAAAGGAGTTAAAATTGAGAAGGGTGAAAGCTTTTCGACTGGTCGTGTTCAAACACCAGTATTATCTCTCATAATTGAACGTGAGGAGGCTATTGAAAAATTCGTCCCATCTCAATTCTGGGAAGTAATCGCTGAATTCAACTTTAATGGATCAACCTATACCGGACAGTGGTTTACTGGCAATAATAATCGCTTATCAGATAAAGCAAAAGCTGAGAAGCTAGCCTCATACTGTGTCGGAAAACCCGCTTCAATTGAAGAGGTAGTTGTTCAGAACAAAGAGACTTTACCACCTCATCTGTTTAGTCTCTCTGCACTACAAACTCTAGCCAACAAACTGTATAAGTTAAGTCCGGAAGAAGTTTTGAAGGCATGCCAAGGCCTATATGACAAAGAGCATCAAAGTTATCCACGTACTGACAGTGATCGGATTACAGAGGAAGAAGCTAAAGAACTACCTGGCATATTAGAGAAGATAAGCAAGCTGGTTCCATACGTTAAGTATTTTCCTACTCCGACCCAGTCTTTAATAGGCAAGAAACGTTATGTTGACGCATCAAAGGTATCAGATCACTATGCCATTATACCGACTGAAAATGTACCTGATTTGAATAGTCTGAACGATCATGAACGACTGATTTACGATCTAGTGGTGAAATCAGTTATTGCGGCTCACCACGAATCGGCTATATTTCAGCATACTACGATAATAACGTATGTTTCGGAGCAATTTTCCTTTATTACAAAAGGTAAACGTCTGCTACGAGAAGGATGGCGTGTAGTATTACAAACAGAGGATCCGGACGAAAAAAATGATGATGATATCCAGACTCTCCCCGCTGTAAGTAAAGGTCAAAGGGGAGATGTGTCTTCATGTACAGCTAAGGAAGGTTGGACGACAGCTCCGAAGAGATTGACTCAAGGGGATCTGATACCCTTAATGAAATCGGCCGGAAGCCAACTTGAAAACAAAGAGCTCCAAACAATCATGAGGAAAACCAATGGTCTTGGGACGGAGGCAACTCGAGCCGGCATTATTAAGCGGCTGACTGATCAGAACTACATAAAAATCAAGAAGAATCTAGTCTATCCAACTGAAAAGGGACGCATATTGATAAAGGCAATCGGGCCTTCTGCCCTTTCTTCAGCAGAGACTACAGCAAAATGGGAGGAGAAACTGAAGGAAATTGGTGATGGTCGGTATACACACACCAGTTTCATTGAACAGGCTCGAAAACTCACTACGAAATTGATAGCTGATGCAATTGAATCGGTTCGTAAATTAGATGTCTCTTCATTGAGTGATACGACTGGCGAACAATCTAAAGGAAGGATTCAATCTTCCTCATCACGATCCCCTCACGCAGCGGCCTGTGATAACTCCATTGGATTGCCTCCAATGAGTCAACCCAATGGAGTTATCGAGAAATCCCCCGCTGTTGCGAATCAGGCAACAAACAGCGGAGTAAAGGATCTCCGTGATTCGAAGGTAGTCACTACAAAACCAGGATTAACGAATACCAGTGGTGAATCGAAACAAGAAGCCAATTTGCAGCCGTTGACGAAGGAATTATATATATCTGCAGTCACATTCGTATTACGGGAAGGGAATGCCACGGTATCGTTTCTTCAAAGGAAGATATCGCAAAATTATTCGACGTGTGCTCGACTTATTGAACTAATGGAGAAAGAAGGAGTGGTAGGCCCGCTCACTGGAAATACTCCACGGCGCATACTTGTATCGCTGGAACATTTTCAAGATAAAATGAGATCTCAATTACCTGATAACAATGACAACCAGGATAAAGAAAAAGGGAAAAGGCCCCCTAGTGATACTCTAGGATTGGAGAACACATCTAATCAACAAGTTCATCCTGAGTTTCCGTCCCATCAATCTCAAGATCCTGTAAATCCCTCTACAGAAGAACGAACCATACGTGAAGTCCCTGCAGAACAGGATCTAGGGCCATGTAAAAAATGTGGCCGGCCTGTAGTTGATAAAGGAAAATTGTATGGTTGTAGTGGATGGGATGATACAGGATGTGATTTTACAATAAGTAAAAAGATTAAAGGAGTGCACATTGAGAGAGACATCGTCGTAAAAATTCTTAGTGGTGGAAACAGCGGCGTCTTACGCGGCTTTATCGATTCAAAGAAGCCCGACTCCACATTCGATGCAGTGCTTTTGTTTGATTCAAAAGGAAAACTTTGTTGGACTAATCCTAGTGCTCATATATTGAAGTTACCGATGAATTTACTGAAGGCAGTTACAATTACTAATTCAACGGAGGATGCGCAGTCGAAAGAGTTCGAACAAATCGAAAAGGAAGCAGCCAGTGTTAAACTTCCAGTACAGGTGATAAAAGCAATCTATGGCCCTCGTGTCACACGTTACGAATTAGCACCGAAAGCGGGACTTAATATTGCCAGCTTCAAGCGATACAAGGCTAACTTCCAATTGGCCCTTAAAGCTGAGACAATCATGATTTATGCCCCAATACCAGGTCAGAATGTGGTTGGGATCGAAGTACCAAACAAGACACCTTATACGGTTTATCTTCGATCGTTGCTAGAAAATAAGGAGTTTCTCGCCTCAAAACAAGCATTATCGGTGCCTATTGGTATGGATATGTCAGGTGATCCGGTTTTTGCGGATATCGCAGATATGCCGCATCTACTTGTTGCAGGAACAACCGGCTCAGGGAAATCTGTATTAATTAATTCAATTATTGTAGGTCTTTTATACGGCCAGTCACCTGAGCAGCTTAAATTCTTATTCATTGATCCTAAGATGGTTGAACTTTCTGTATATGAGGGCATTCCTCATTTGATGGGGCCTGTTGTAACTGATATGCGCAGCGCTTTAATCGTATTAAAGAAGTTAATTGTAGAGATGGAGAAGCGGTACGAAATCTTTAGAAAAGCTGGAGTACGGAATATTCAAACATACCACGAGCGGATATTGCCAATGGATCGTAATGCTCCGCCAATGCCGTACATCGTACTTGTTATAGACGAGCTAGCAGATCTGATGATGACTACAGGGCCTGATGTTGAAGATTGTATTCAACGTCTGGCACAAAAAGCACGTGCTGCAGGAATCCATATGATTATCGCAACACAAAGACCATCAAAACAGGTGATTTCCCCTGTTATAAAGGCGAACCTGCCCGTTAGAATAGCATTCGCAGTAGCAAATCATCATGACTCACTAGTTATTTTAGACGAACCAGGTGCAGAAGAATTATTGGGAAAAGGTGATATGTTCTATTTACCGAAGGACGGGGCCAAAAGACGCCTTGTTTCAGCTTTCGTATCCGATGACGAAATCGAAAGAGTTGTTCAATATATCAAAACAGGTGGTCGATCCAACGCCGCTCCCGGTACCTAAACTTAATACGAAAAATACCTACCCATTTTTTTGCGGACTGAAGAGAGTCCGTTCATAATGAGGGTAGGTGTTTTTAGTAATTAATACGATGAAGAAGGTGAACATAAATGAACGCTGTTGATATATCTCAATACCCTATCGTTGAAAACTTAATCCAGGAATGCAATATGGAAAACGAAAGAGATCGTATTCAGTGGCTAAAGGGTACCCAACCTGAAGTTGCAGTACTACTTGCAGAGATGCACCTGATGTGCAAAGCAGCTCTAAGCAACAGTATACCTCTGAGGAATCGTTCAAAAGTAAGTGCCAACTATTATTACAGCGCAGCTAATAATAAGATTCACGTCTTTGCTTCAAATCAAGCATTGGCTGATTTAGGGATGACAGAGAAAGAACTTGCTCACTTGTATCCCCATAAAAAATCAATATGGGAGAAGGTAAACAATGCAGCTGAACCGACCAAAGAAGCTTAGGAGAATCTACAATAACCTAATTAAGTTATTCGTCTTAGCTTGTGCCTTTATTATTGCTACTACTATCTTAAACCGGTTTAGTGCATCACCAATAAATATTTCGGGTTTAAGCCATCTCATTCCGGATTTCTCCACGATGAATACGGGTAATTGGTTCAAATCATGGGGAATCGTGAGTATTATAGCAATCGTTCTAACGCCTATCTTGTATAAGGTCTTTTCTCATTTCCACCATTCACGAATAGTAAAACTCTCTAATATACACACGGTTGATGGTTTAACTGGAGAAGAATTTGAACAATTCTTGCTCGACTTCTTTACAATGCAAGGCTATTCAGTTAAGAAAACAAAACAAACGCGGGATCATGGGGCCAACTTGATCTTGAATGCACCAGGACAATGTATAGTTGTGCAGGCTAAGAGGGTAAGAGGTAAAGTATCTAACTCAGCTGTACAAGAGGTTGTAGCTACTAAACCCATTTACAATGCTACAGATGCATGGGTAGTTACGAACTCGTATTTTACTGACCCTGCTAAAGAGTTAGCTAAAGCTAACAATGTAGTCCTATGGGATAGAACAAGACTCATTAAAGAGTTGGCAAAAACGTTTGGGAATTTGTAAGACTCCGGAAGCGGTTTTGTCGAGCACTATGAATGTATGAGTATATTGATAACATCGAAAAACGTATAAAGAAGTATAAATAGAATAACGCAGGTAAATAAGCCCGACATGTCGAGAATTTAAATTTAATCTCAGAGAACATTATCATTTAAAGGAAAATGCTCGCAGGCTATGAGCTTGCGAGCATTTCTTTTTGCACTACCTCTGGTAATTGAAAAAGTGTCGGATTCTCTTTGAGACATTGAATGAATGCCTCAACAATTTGGGCATCGAATTGGGTTCCGGAATGTATTCTGAGTTGTTCAATTGCTGTATCAACATCACGAGCCGGCCTGTAAGAGCGACTTGTCGTCATGGCGTCAAATGCATCACACACAGATACGATTCTAGCGAATAGTGGGATATCCTCGCCCTTCAAACCTCTAGGGTACCCTTTGCCATCAATTCTTTCATGGTGATAAAGTACAATGTCCCGAACGCCTTTCCCCTTGAACTCCTCAATCTCATTGATGATTTGAAATCCGTATTCCGGATGCATTCGTATAGCTTCAAATTCAGAATCTGTTAGTTTCCCGGCCTTAACCAACACATGCTCAGGAACACCGATTTTTCCGATGTCATGTAGCAGAGCACCTATTTCTAAATAGTATATGTCCCGCTCATCTAACTCTAGTTTTTCTGATAGTGCCCTTGAATACTTCATCACATTCCTTGAATGAGATGCTGTATATGGATCTCGTGCATATACAGCTTTTGAAAGAGCCTCGATCGTGTTTTTAAATAACGTACTCATATCTACACTCTTCTGATGTAGTTCCGTGTTTATATGATCAATATGCTTATCTTGGCGGATGATCGTATCAGTGAAACTATTGATACCTCTTTCTAACATCAATATTTCATCAACATCATTGCTACCCTTAAGCGCATTTCGACCCTTTGTGGCAGTATCCACTCGATTAATTAAGTTTAGCAATGGTTTAACTACCGGCCCTGCAATTATGTAGTTAAGTATGGCCAAAAAAATAAAGAAAGCTATGTCTATAAGTAGCTCTTTTAGAAGGTCATCTATTGTTGGTTGAAATGAGCCCTTGATTATCATATGTTCCCCAATTAGAAACAATGTGGTAATAAAACTAAATAGTGTGGCTAACTTGATTCGAATAGCCATACAAACCTCCTCTCCTAAAAACAAAAAAAAGCCCACAGTAACCCTGGAGGTTACCGTGGTGCTTCCACGTTCAATATATTTGGTTAATTAAATTATAACAGAAGGGGACTATTTTATGGAAGTATATTTTGATAACTACATTCTTAAAGAGTAAATAATGTATTAGAGCTATTGTAAGTTGGATTGGTAAAGCGATCAGAGATCAAAAATAGGTAGAAAACAAAAAGAGTCGCGATTAGGAGGCAGCTGCACGCCTTCCGCTTCTCTGTGTGGTGGGAACAATTAGAAAGGCAGACCGGGCATCTGGATGCTGTCCCAAGCGCCGACAGCAGTTTGTGTGGATGAGAAAAAATATCCTGCATGCAATGGAAGTATGAGAGTCTAAATTTATGGTAAAAACCTACAAATTCTAATTGATAGTCTAATTCCATTGTGGTATATTACTATTGTTTCCATAAAGTACCACTTATAAAGTTTCACAAAAATTCTTTTAAGGAGAATGAGCATGTTGAGAAAACTAGTATTATCATTCGCTTTGCTGGTACTAGCCTTGGCACCAACGTCGTTTGCACAAGAAAAAGCATCAATTAGTCCTGCAGTACAAGAATTTGGTTTTGATTTCTTCGTTGATACAAACAAGTCAGGCCCTCAAACATTCAGCGGTGATCTCATAACTCCTTTGGCGGAACAAGTAGGGAAATTTGAATCAACATGTACTCCAAAGCTTGAAGGTACAACCTCAAAACTTATTTGTAATTGGAAAGCTACCCTTTCCGATGACAAATTTGTAAATCTCGACTTAAATGTCCAATTTCAAAAACACAATTATTTTACTGTTTGGGATACTATAAGTACAACAAACCGCATGATATTTCCAAGTGAATCGATAAAAAATTTATATGGACAAGAAGAAGCAGTAATTGTTGCAAAAGGTTATTATAGAGCGCATTTTTCAGGAGTGGCGATCGCCGCTCGAAGAGGCACGTTAACTATGCCTTTAGAACTCTCAAACACGTCTGAATTCTAGGACACAATAAGGATTACCACAGTTCCGATTAAAAACGTGGCTATGATTTTTAGATACCGATGGGTTTTGGTTTTGTACAGCCGCTGGTGGGCCGGACGTTTAACTCATACGGATCTCGAAGCGCTTTGGGACGAAGTAATGCCTCATATATACATTTCACCCGCTTCAAGTGCAATTCAATTTACTATCTCATAAAGGTTGACAGGTTGGAGTACTTTTCACATAATATGATTAACTAAATACAAACACAGAGGAAGCACCTCAAAGGCACATGCCTTTAGGGTGCTTTTTTTATTATCTGTACAGTCCGTACTGCTGCTGCATATTGCAAAAACTAATTACCTAGATAATAGTGCCGATAATAAATATATCTATTTATCTTATTAACATTACGAGGCAGCTAAAATAGCCCTGTTGAATTTTTTACGTACAAATATGAATCAATTATATTTGATTATAGATATATCTAAAAACAGAATGGAGATGGCTGAGATGCAGTTAATAAGCAAACTTGAACATCAGATAATACTAGAATTACTAAAGAAAAGAAAGCCAGCTGCAAGAGAAATTGCTGCACGTTTTAAAATGGATATTTCTACACTCAATTCTTTGGTATATGGCCTGATGACCTACAAGATCATCCATAAAGATGAAAACGAGGCCTTCCATGCTAAATTAGATGAATTGATTATTGCTTCAGAAAAAGAAGTTAATAGTCAACGCAGGTTAGAACCTAAGCTTGAGATCGTAAATCCTTTGCCTCTATTTGTCGGAGAGGAACTTGAAAGGTTAAAGGAATTTGTAAAAAATCATTGTGAAAAAGACATATCTCGCAGTGAAATCCTGGATCGACTAAAACGTAATGGCTACAAGCTTTCTCGTTTAGAATTGCTTCAGTTTATTGAGTTTTTCAAACTTATCCCGACCCGAAAGAAGAAGACAGATAATAAGGCTGTCGTGGCCTAACAGAGGTACGGCTCTTGATATATAACGCTTACTATTCCCGACAATTACACTGAAAATGGGACTATTCTCTATTTCTTATAATCCTGAGAGGAGTGAAGGTATGCTAGAAGCGTTGTATGCAGTTGTGTGGGGTGTATTAGGTCTGATAGTTATAAGTGGAACACGTGATATTTTGAATTCAAGTAGCGGGTAAAATCTCTTATTGATGGAAAAATGATTGCTGTTCGTTCGGAAGAACAAATAGAGCTTTAACTAGCTGTCTCCTTTATGTATACTCATAGTAATTGAATATCGTTAACCTGGAAGCACCGGGGCCAGCCTAAAGGCTAGTCTACGGTGCTTTTATTCTTATTTAACTGAAGGGAAGTGAATCAGATGTCACACAAAGAAACTGATTTATATGAAGGAATGACTTTATTTGATACCGCAGTACCCGAACATGGAAACAGTAACGAGCTTAACGCCCCTATATCTAATTCGACTATGGATCCGATCCAGATCAAATGTATGGATTACTTACATGATGGCGTAGAAAGCGTCCGATTAATTTGTGAGAAATTAATAGAGGAAGGTTTAAAGCAAGATGAACGTTTCACGACTGGCAAGCCAAAATTCTATCCCGACATATGCTTCTTCATTAATACCTTGTGTTTAGCCGGCACCGTGATAAAGGTTGAAGTAACAACTGAAGATTACCTATTCAAAGCAGTATAGATTGCAGCCTTAGAAATTCGCCATCCTTCGAACAAACATAGATAATCATTATGGAAGTTGAGTTTTATCATGGATAATAATTTGAACGGAGTGATAAATAGATGCCTGCCGCAAATACTTCATACTATTGGGTTCGCGTGTACGACTACGATTATAGCCGAGACGGATCCGAAAAAGGCTCTCTGTTGGATGAATTCTATCTAACTGAGATGCTGGGCGGTCGCGATGAGGCAAAACAGTTAGTTATAGATCGGTACTGTACCAATACTTCAAATGAACTAAAATTCGCAAAACCTAAAAAGAAGAATGGTTTGTACGCTATTGTCATGGAAAGTGAAAAGTATTGGTATGATCGATTCTATGCCACCTTAGATACATTCTGCTTTTGGTGTACGAAACGCATTAAAGGCAAGGCGTGTGAATTTCCAAGGGCATATATTGGAGAAGGTGATCATTACAAATCCAGAGATGAAATTTTTACAGACTTGACCCAAACCGCTTATTTTTGTAATACGAGTTGTAAATACAAATTTGATAACAGTCAAAGGGGGAATGAGGGAGAATTTCAGATTAAAGAAGCGGGATGTAATGGCGATGTATTCGGTTATATATACTTGATTTATAATCGTGCTGAAGATCAATATTACATTGGCCAAACCCGTTTCATGCCTTTCTTTAGATGGCAAGAGCATGTTAAAGATGGACAAAAAGGTCATATTAACGATCTTAGCTTTAGTGTTCTAACAGAAGTGTACCGCGATAAAACACAGGATGAGCAGTATAATCAGCAATTCCTGTCTAACATGGAAGCTTGGTGGATTCAAAAGTATCAATCCGAGGGTTATAATGTGTTTAATGTATCAAAACCGAGAATCACTCTTCAAGAATTAAAAGAGCGCTTTAATGATATGGTTATTAGGCAAGAATCCCTCTCTATTTGACTGCTTAGAACTCCAAATTTGAAATAATAAAAGAAGGAAAGGGAGTCCCCTTCCTTCTTTTTTGTCATTTCAGGTAGAACTTTAGACATTTCGTGCAGTTGCTCTTCCATCGAACTAAGACAATTGATATAGTATTCATGTAATCTAGTTCTCAGGTAATAAGAATAGTAGGGGTGTATATCAACATGACTAAGTCAATGGCACTAAGAGATGATAATCATAATAACAATTACATAAAAAACAACAAAAATCTTTCCGATCAGATCAAGTTGTGCATCATGACAGATTATTATCCTAAAACCATTTCGAAATTACCTAAAGGGACCATGGAGTTCTTCGTAAGAGATGGAGAACTCGCTATAAACTATCACACAACAAAAACAAGACTTCGCGGCTCAGCACCTGTAATCAAATTAGGTGGTTTGTCTAGAAGTAAACTGAATACCTTCTTGATGCTGGTTGAGAGCGTTATTCAGGAACACCCTTATATAGACTATGGCACTATCATTATTAACTATGAAATTCTTGATGATGGCGAAGTTGACGGAGATATCGAATTCAAAACGCAAGTTAACCATCGTCGCCGTTAGAACGGAATTTTGAGAAAGCATTAATTGATTCATAGTTTTTTTTGGTAAGGGGAACTTTTATGGATGTATGCTCCAGGGTAATGTCGTAGTTCTTATTGGATTGACTAACTGGCTGTATCGAAGTTATGTAAAGTACATTTACTAAGTAACCTCTATGAGAGTATACGAGATTTTCAGATCCCATCTCATAGATTTCTTTTAGTTGAGTTGTCGTCTCAACTGTAGAACCATCTTTTAAATGAACGATGTTTCTTCGATGCAGCCGTTCTTTCTCAACAAACACAATTTGATTTTCAGCTATTGTTAATTCCCTATAATTTTCTTTCAACAGAATCCAATTAATAGAAACATCAACTTCGGCGTCTAAGAGCTTCTTAGAATGTATCTTCTCTTTGGCTCTAGTAATCGCGTTTTTAAACCTATTTTCGTTTACTGGCTTCGTAATGTAATCGACTGATCCATATTCAAATCCGGCTAAAAGATGTTCAACTTTAGTAGATCCTGTAACAAAAATTATTTGAGGATAGAAGATACCAGCTGCGTGTATTTCCTTTATCGCTGATATTCCATCTAATTTTTGAAGTGATATATCCAATAGTATGATATCCGGTTTATAATTCTTCACTTCATCAACTAACCGTAATCCTGATGATACCGCCGATACAATGTCTAATTCCATCTCTGATGTAAACTTTTTTATCAAAGACATTTGATGGATGTCATCTTCTGCGATTATTACTTTATATCTTTGTTTTTCCATTATCTATCCTCCTCAATAAACTAAATGAATTATAGCACTTAAGAAGCAGTATTGCTGTGTTGGTTAATATAAGATCTTAAAATGCAATTTGGCTTTTGTTCTGTAAAGCTACACTCTCTTACGTGTATAATAGTGAAACGTTGCAATGACAGAATCATTAGTTGATAAAATCCGTCTTACTGTATGTAATGGCGGATTTATTTATTATACCCGATCTTCATGTTCCATAGGTAAGCATGGAAAAGTAGGGAGATTTAAAAACATAAACCATACTAATAGCCTAAAGCAGGAACAAAAATCAATTGCAGAACTAGAAAGACTTTGATATTCTTGAGTTAATTGAATATTTATACGAGGAAGCACCTCATAAATGGCTAAACGCTATTTTTGGGGTGCTTTTTTATTTTGAAAATGGAGGGAAGTGCTATGTCAAGTAAACAAGACCCCTTGCTTGTAGTTAGGCCAATATTTAATCACAAGCAAACTCTAGTCAAATCACTTGTTATGAGCATCATTCTGACAGTATTTTTTGGTTCTTTGCTTATCCCTATACTAGGAATTGCGTTAGGCTCAGTCATTATCAGCATATTGCCAATGATATCAGACTCAATTACTCTAGTATCCAAAAGTGACCTTCAAAAGTATGCCACTATATTTACTTCAGTACAAATATTTATTGGAGTTGGGCTATACGTGATTATTACTCTTATTGTTTACAGTTCAATAAAACGAAAAGCTTCAAGTGATGTATTTATGTTTTACGAGTCTTACTTAACCTATTTGGATTCCAACAACCGCAAATCCAAAATAAAATACACGGTGAATTATTCTCAAATTACAGACATTAGTCTCAGTTTTAATAAATTTCAGGAGCATAACGTGGTCGGTACAATTTCTATTTCTACGTATGGATCCATTAATAGAATAAGTATTTCTAACATATCGAATCCAGAAGACGTCCACCAAAGAATCATTGATCTCACACATCCGTATATAGGGTCAGTACGAATGTAATATGGTAAGTGTAAATTTAAAATAGGATATTGCCAAATGAAGAGGAGGACCAATATGAGGGACAAGATAAAAAAATATCTACAAGCTGGATATCCGGCCATTTGGATCCAAGATTGGGAAGAAAATCGAGTGTGTGAGGATCTCCGTCGTATAGCAAATGAAGGAAAAGGGGACATAAAGCTTGGATATCTTGAGTGGAGTTGTACAAAAGGATTTATAGATCAATCCAACAAGGTACATGACGAAATCATAGATCCTATCGAAGCAATGAAGTATGTAGCTAGTTCAAAGTCACCGGCTCAGACGCTATATGTATTTAAAAACCTACATTTTTATTTGGATAACCCGAATTCAAAACACATGTTGATTCAATACATAAAAGATTTAATTCCAATATCAAAAATGACAGAGCGTCATCTTATTTTTGTCAGCTCACAAGTAAATCTTCCACAAGAACTATCAAAAGATATTACCTTTATTCAATTTGATCTTCCAGATGCAGATGCACTTGACTCAGTCTTATCCGAGATAATGAAATCAGTTGCTGTTGCTGATTCAGGCCTTAGTTTAGAAAAAGCAACTCTCAGGACAGAAACGAAAATGATTGACAACGCTGTTTCTAAACTGGGAGTATCCGATGAAGACCGCTATCGTTTGGTACAAGCAGCTTTGGGCTTAACATGCTCGGAAGCAGAAAATGCATTTGCCTTAGCATGGGTTAAGTATAAGTCATTCGCTAGCAGTGAAGCAGTTGCGTTTGTTCAAAAAATCAAAACTCAGTTTATTAACAATAGCGGACTGCTTGAATACATCCCACCTAAATTTTCTTTGGACGACATTGGAGGGCTTGATGAACTGAAAAAGTGGCTGGTCATGTATAAAAAAGCTTTTTCTAAAGAGGCAGCAGAATTTGGTCTGTCTATCCCGAAAGGAGTCATTTGTACCGGCCAACCTGGGACGGGGAAATCCACCGCAGCTCATGCAACCAGTGCGGCTTGGGGTGTTCCATTACTTCGGTTTGATATAGGGCAAATCTTTGGAAGCCTATTAGGGGAAACGGAACAGAAATTACGAACAGTGTTACGTACAGCTGAAGCCCTTGCTCCATGTATTTTGCAAATAGAAGAAATCGAAAAATCATTAGCAGGTATATCGGGTGGCAATTCAAATGATGGAGGTACAACCTCTCGTGTTGGAGCGACTCTCCTAACCTGGATGCAAGAGAAAACAAAACCCGTCTTCGTATTTGCAACAGCCAATGACATTTCAAGATTAGATTCAGCACTTGTTCGTAAAGGAAGATTTGATGAAATATTTTTCATCGATTTACCCACTTCGGAAGAGAGAAAAGCAATATTTAAAATTCATATAAATAAAAGAGGGAGAAATCCCGACTACTATGATCTTGATGAATTAGCAGCCCATAGCGAAGGGTATGGTGGGGCTGAGATCGAGAGTGCAATTGAAGCAGCCTTATGGTCAGCATTTAACGAAGGAAAGAGGGCACTTTCAAATAAAGATGTTCTTTGTGCACTCGCGTCAACTAAGCCGGTCTCGATTGTTAAAGCAGAAGAAATAATAGCAGCTCGTCAATGGGCAGATGGACGAGCCAGAAACGCTAGTTCTGTGGAGACGCAGGTGGATACTAAGCAATTAGAAAGTAATTTTAGTGCTCTACGCAAAATCATTAGCTGAGGAGGAAATAATCATGTCTCACTGGACAGAAAAGAAAACCAACTTCACTGACATCGAAGCACTTAAAGATGCTTGTAACATGCTAGGACTGAACCTGGTCCAAAATGCGAAGGCACGCGGTTGGGCTGGCAACACAAAAAAAGCGGAATATGTCATTAAATTGAATGGTTCTTATGATGTTGCATTAATTAGAACAGACAACCATTGGGATATTAGCGCTGACTGGTTCGACGGTTCAGTTGAAAAAGTGATCGGTAAAGATGGGAACAAATTAAAACAAGCCTACACCTGCGCAGCGGCAGTTAAAGTAGCTCGGGCAAATGGCCACCCTATTGAAATGCAGAGGGTTGATAGTGGAGACATAAAGCTGGTAATCCAAATGGGAGCGAGGGGATAAGAGATGGAAAAGAGAATCGAAATTGTCTGTAAGACAGATGGCACATTTACTGTAGAGGCATTTGGCTTTGAGGGAAATACATGTGAAGAAGCTACTGCAAAATATGAGAAGGTACTTGGTGGGGAAACAATAAAGGAGCAGCGTAAACCTGAATACTACCACGTTAACGCAACTAATCAAACTACGAAAGTGCAAGGTAGCTAATATGAAGATTCACTCATTCACACCAAGTACATTCGTCAACGGCCCTGGAAACAGGGCTATGATCCATTTTCAAGGTTGCACCCTGGCTTGCCCAGGGTGTTTCAATAATTTAACCCATTCGAAAGACGGTGGAGAAGAAGTTGCAATTTCAGAAATGATAAGCCGAATTCCACATAATTGCGATGGAGTGACCATTAGTGGAGGAGAGCCTTTTCTTCAGCCTGAAGCCTTACTAGAGCTTGTTGTAGAACTTAGAAAGCTGCACGACTCTATTGTGGTCTTCAGTGGTTTCTACTTGCATGAGATTCAAAAGATTACAAATGGATCTGAAATATTGCAGCATATAGATGTGTTGATAGACGGTCGGTTTGAAAACGATAATATTGCAGATAGCGGGTTACGCGGATCCAAAAATCAGACAATCCATCTACTTACAAAACGGCATGTTTTTGAAGAATTTGAGGAGAGAAGAGTTGAAATCACTATCGATCCTGAGGGCAATCTATCAATGACTGGATTCCCTACAAAAGAGTTAAGTGAAGGAATCGAAAATCTTTTATAAACGGATGTAGACAGAGGATATCAACACTTTACTTTTTATGCCTAAGGGAATAATCCCTCAATTGATTAGCGATAGTAAAAACATTCCCCAAAGGAGAATTTATGGGACGAGGACGACGTGCTGAGTTATGGAGGTCAATATTCTCTCTTCTATCAATTATTCTATTAACAGGATTCATATATTTTTTATTAAAGCAATATACAGATAAGCTGCAATCGACGTCTGACTATTCTACGGCATTAAAAAATATAGTAAATTTCATGAAAGACCTCCTTGTAGGTATATGTTCTATGGGCATTCTTATACAAAGTTTAAGAATGTTGTTTTCCTACATATTTTACGCTAACGAAACTATTACTCCCCCAATAACCAATGGGGTTCAGGGCAGAGAAGTTGAAGAGTTGAATGTTGCTGACGCACTTGAGGACTTTATTAGCTCAAATAATCAGACGGTTCCTTTAAAAGTGACATCTCCTCAAATAGAACAAAGTGACATTGTAAAAGATCCGGAATACATACAATCACTAGAAGAACCAGTAACAAGAGTGATTCGTGTTCATGATGATAGTGAAAATCATGACACAGAACCTGAAAATACCATACTAGACAATCCTAGAAGAATAATTCGAAGTTAGGGAGGGGAATATGGAGGAGTATCTGAAGGCTTTATTAACTATCATGGCAGTTACTCTTATAACTATAGTTTCTCTATATTTTTTGTTTTTAGCAACGCGAACTTTAATTTCACATCTGACAGGTGAAAACGGAAATAATACTGCTCAACTAACCAACAGTTATCAGAGAAGAGAAGTCCAGGAACCGAGTGTTGCCAACGCACTTGAGAATTTACTTAGCTCAAATAATCAAACGCTTCCTTTAGAATTTACATCTTCTCAAGAAGAGCAGAATGACAATATACAAGATAAGGGGAACATTCAGTCTCAAGATCCACATCAATCTGGGAACCAGGAACAAGAGTGATTCGTGTTCATGATGACACCAATAATCACAAAATAATCCTGAATACACTTTAGCAGACGGTGATTTTAGAGTAATACGGAGTTAGGTGGTAGTAATATGGAGGGGTCATTCGAAAGGATAGTAAAGTATGCGATATTGGTTTTCCTTATATTCGTAATAATATGTGTTGTTTTTTTCTTTTTTGATAGTCTCAACAATGTGAATAATAAAATAACGGTATTTACTGCTAGGCGCTTCCGTTGAACCTAGCGTGTCTTCTTCACAAAATACTTCGGGAGAAACTTTGAACGCTAGTAGCTCACTGAACTGGGTAATTAAATTGTTCTGCTTTATATTGTTTGCTACAGTCATGGGAGTTATTTTAATCTATGGGTATTCTAGTGCGAGAGAATTTAGTGAAAATGTTAATGATATGAGGATGGTGGCCTCAGCAAGCTACAAAGCTACTTCACTAAATCAAGGCTCTGTATCAGTAGCAGATGCTTTAGAGGAATTGTTGGACGTATCTAAAGCGAATGATACAAGGAACGATAACAATCCGGGGAATGCTGTAGATAGTAAAAAACCATTGAAGATCAATCAGTCAATTACTAGTATACGTATTATTAGGACCAGTACCGCTACTGTACAAGGGAGTTCTGGTAAAGGAGGAAATAGGGGAGTGAAGAGGATTATACGCTTCTAATAATGCAGGATAACATAATTCATTACTAGGACCGTTTTAGAGGGAATTGATTATTCAACATTTGATGGGTTGTCTGTCAGCCGAATGCAGGCCGTGGGTAGCTTACAGTATAAGTGTTGCCTGATTGAAGACAGATAATAAAGGAGACGTAGTATGTGTGAGCCGCCATTAGGCATTATGCCAAGACATATATGGATTAAGGAGAGATTGGATGAGCTAGAATCAGCAATTCAAAGGTATATTGAAGCTGACAAATCAGTACCGATCGAGTGGATTATGGAATACAATGAGCTTGTATTGAGTAAATCTGTGGGTTGGGACCTTGTATAAACCCCACCTATAGATGAAACCTTAAAATACATCTTAGATTATTACATACAAACATGCCACCAGGACAAGAGGTTGTACCGGTGGCGTTTTTTTCATGCTGCCGTTCGTTCCGCTAGACAGTGCCGACAAGCACCAGGGAGTGATTGGTGGAAAATGGAGGTTATCAGAAGATTATTGTAAACTAATAGAATAGGGGAAAGCTTGCCTGGGAGTAAGTAAGGGCGAAGGATGTAAGAAATTGCGTCCAGAACTTGTTTAGGAGAAGAGAAATATGTGGATCAATATTCTACTTAGAAGGGGATTTTTCAGATGGATGAAAAAATGAAGAAAATCACTCAACTAGCGGAAGATGAATGCGCTATTCGTCTGAGTAATTTCGCAGAAACGAATCCACCACGTGCTTTCTCAGGTGGTAAGGTCCGATTTAAAGAAATCGAAATAGTGATTGATCAATTGAGCTCGAATATTGACGAAGCTGAGAAAGCTGTAGGACTCGAATCTTCCTGTCGTAAAGGATGCGCTGCTTGTTGTACACAGTCGATCTTGGTTAGTGGATTTGATGTGGATATGATCCTAAACCATTTGGAGCGTAATTATGATCAGGACACTATCAAGCGGACGAAGCAACGCATTCAAGAAGCTGCATCTATTTTGGATGAAAAAATAGGGCTTGCACCTAGGAATAGGGACGAGCTTAATGCTATGACAAGTCAAGAATACTCGTATAAGGCTAAATACTTCGATTTGAAGCTACCTTGCCCGTTATTGAGCGAACAACAAACTTGTATGGTCTATCCGGTTCGACCGACACCGTGCTGGACTTATCGAGCATATGGAGATCCGAATCAATGTGAGACGACTTATGATATACCTGACTCGGTTGTGTTTGGTGGCCATGAAAAGTATTTCATGTTTAAAAAGAAGGCCTCCTTTGATAGTGGCACCATCCCACGTCGTGGCTCGTATCATTTACCTGGGTTCTTACCACAGAAATTGCGCGATGCGATAATGTAGATGCGTAATTGGTAAAAATATACTTACTAACAAGCCACCGGACTAAAGGTTACCGGTGGCGAATTTTTATTCTACACGGTATGTTTTGAAAAGATACATATCGTAAAGTTCCTCATCGCCGGCCAAAGGTTTTTCTACAATATTCGCTCTAAAATAGGCGGATATACTAAACTGGGGAATGACGGGCAATTAATGTACTTTATAGGCGCTACAGCTGCCTTTGACTTCTTTTAGCGGGGGTACCGCTGGCAAGTTTACATGGCTGAATACGATGCTATTCGTCTGCTCGATGTCAATTGCAATCGCGAATTGTCCACCGGTTCGTAAACTCTAAAAATTCTAATGAAAATCAAATAAGCAGCCGGGGGTAAAACGCCTTTGGCTGCTTTTATCTATATATAAATGTACTTATTTTCTCTGTCAATTTTGGCCTAAATCATTTTCTTCCTCACATTACTTCGTCTTTATAAAAACGCCATGATCGATAACTTGCTTTGTGTTCTCTTTGATATCATCGCTGCTGTATACCGTCTCATCTTCGCTGATTGAAGTGTCTTGCTCACGTACACGTTCAAAATCACCAAACTTAGTAACAATACGACCTGTAATCGACTTGCTATACTCTCTTTCCTCCGGTGTTGTTTTCATTGGTGCGTAAAAGTACGGATTATTCGGATCGTCCTGAGGAATTTTTTCGTTCAGGGGTTTATAAATTGCGTTGTTGTTCCCAAAAACATACGTAGGAATTTTGGAACCTGCGTAACTTTGGATCACCACTGTAGTCATAACGACAAGTGCCCCAGCGGCCACGCTGATTAATAATTTCTTTTTCATTATTGTTCACCTCAAAAAGCGAATTTCCCCCTACTGGAAAGCAGGGGGATTTTTTTGTAGCCTACATTTGATCAGTTGTAGTTGTAGTAGGCGTTGGCGAAGCCATTTCCAGCCAATTCATGGTTTCCTACATTGTCAATCACGATTTGATAATCGCCTGGAAGGACTTGCGTCCAACCAATGGTAGTGTTTTCGCTAGTGTATTCGCCTGATACTTTAACTGGCTTAGTGCTATTCCCTGTTTCTTTGTTTCGTAGGGAATATTCAACAACAGGATGATAGCTTGATGATGGGGACCATTGTGTAAGCGTGATATAAATGTCGGTCTTCTTGGTTGTTTTTACGGACTGCTTAGACCAGATATTATTACCTGCTCCTAATCCTGTAAATTGATAGTAAATGTCGCTAAGAACAACGAAGTCATCATTTTTCGAAACTTTACTAAGGTCAACGTTTGTGACAGGAATGCCCGGTGCTACGTGTGCAACTTTCCCCGGAACGGTTGGTGTAGGTGCGTAGAAATCATCGGATTGGAATTTAGATACTTGATGTGCGGAAGCTGCGGAAGATGGAACAGTCAAAAACGGTGATACGCTGAGTGTAGTTGCGAGTGCAACGGCTGCGACAGTTTTTACGAATCTCATGATAAATAAGCTCTCCCTTTAGTTCGTTTTTTTGGAAAACTTTTGCCCACGCCCTGATGTGAGTGCTCTAGCTCAAACTCTAGCTGACTGGTTTATCATGTGATCCGAATATAGCATCACCTAACAAAGTTGGAAAAGGGACTTTCTACCTAATAAACCTATTTTTTTGTTGTTCATATTCATTCATCATTATTTACCTTTGTTTATTTGACGATCTTACACAAGGAAATGTTGCATAGTTTACTGAACATCTATACGACAAAAGTGATCCACCGGAGAGGTTCCCTTCCTCCCATTTATTCTACGCTTCAGGTATGCGGTATTCCGATCTATATCTGAGTCCAGCTCACGTCCACGACGAGTGCGTTCGACCATATTGGATATTTCGTTTTGGTCAACTTGTCCGGAGCGCGATCACTCTAACCCTTGACACTGCCGAGCATCCCCAAGATCACACTCCGCTATGCGGGCGTGATCCTACGGCAGCCTTTCACCACATGAATTTTGGTATAATTGTGGTCATTTCATTAGATGGGCTTAGAAAGAGAAGGGGATCGAGAACGGATTGGATCCAATATTTTGTGAACCTGAAAGAAGGGAAAGGATTAAGGAAGGGATGGGCGGTTACCATGAAAACCTGATTGCCTTGATGTATTTCCAATTCAAACATGGTTAATAAGAGGAACTGATTGAGGTTGATTCATAACGCTCACGGGACACGTTAATTAAACAAAATTGAAGCCATCAAAATCGGAAGGTACATTCAAAAATACCACGAAAATTAAAGTAAGATGATGATTTAGAAAAAATATCAACTATTAATGTTGAAGGGGAATGAAAATGGACAGTTGTTCTTATTTTAGCGTGGTAGCTCAGGCTTTCACTAAGACGTTAGAAGATATCAAACAGGGGAAATCTGAGGATTATTCCATATTAACAAGAATGTGCATTCTTCTCGAGGAAAAACTGGAAGCCGGAATAATTGAACCGCCTTGTCTAATGTGCGATGATTGCATGACGTTCGTGGAAAACAGACGGATAGTATACGGCTATTTATTTGAAGGTAAAGACCAGCAATGGGTAAAAGAACAGGATCAGCATGTGAGAAAAGCAAGGGCCCTTGATCAAATCCTCCGACACTTGCCTTCGATAGAGGTAAACCCTGAAGATTTCAATAGGAGCCCATACATACCGAATAATAAACCGCTTGTTTATTTGGACCATAATGTGATGGACAAATTCCATAAAGAACATGAAAAGAGGAGAAGGCTAATCACCGGCTATGCAAGCATCCAGTATGTGTACAGCCCTTCTCATCTCGAGGAAATCAAACGGATGAACAATGGAGAAGAGGAACAGAAGGTAATTTCTACGATCCGGGAAGTTACTAGCTCTCTCTTCATTTCCCATTTTGAAGGAAACGAATTAAGTCTTGCCTATGAGGATCCGGAATATGGTATGCGCAGGGTATTAAAAAGTAGAGTTGCACCGGACGCCGAAGCATACCGTTTTATTACCGCTGATGACCGTAAAATATTTCATCCCGAACGTACAGATGAAGTCTACCTGAGTAAATTAACCTTTGATCAGGTATTTAACCATCCGACGGTTCTTGCGGTATGCGAGAAGTTTCAAGGGGAAGAACTCACCGACGATAACGGCCGCTTAAAACACTTTTCGTTCGTCCATCAAGCGATACATGCACTGGTTCGAGCGTTGGATAACCTGGGATACAAGACAGACAAGAACCGTGCAATTAAAAGCAGTGCACATGATATTGAGCATATGATTTATGCGGCGGGGACTAATATTTTTGTTACGATGGACAAGAAGTTAAAGGATCGAACGAATCTCATATATCAAAGACTCGGCTTGAGTACAACCGTTATGGACTGGAACCAGTATACGGATTTTGTAGATTCTTTGGCCCATAGTAGATGTCAGGATCATCACTAAAGAAAAGGCCATATTACGCGGCAGCTGCTCACACTCTCGGTAATCCGGAATCGAAGCGCACTACCGGCCTGCATGCCAGTGTTGGTGGACGGATATGCTTAGCCACGCCTCTCATTCTAATAATTATTCTTATGGAGCTGAAGATTTCCAACCCGTCGATCAGCTCTGGATCAGAACACCCAGTCTAATACATTTTTTTCATAGGACAGTGTCGTTTTTTGTAATCGGGTATAGAGAAAGGATGCCAAGCGTTCTCAATTGCTTGAATATCTGATTATGTTGGCGATATAATGGCACTAACTTCAATTACAATTGGTAGAGTAAGGTGATGGTATTAGTGAAAACATCTTTCCGTTTATATAAAGCACACTCTTCGAAACAATATTCCTCATTTTTCGATCTTATTGATGGGGACAATGAGACCAAACAAACCAAGGGACTGGCATATACCTTTTCTAAGTATCCGAATCTAGTTTTCATGTTTATTAAGTCCGTCCTCTCCCCTGCAGTACTGAGAGGTCTTCCCTTAAGTGAGATCGATTTTGTGCAGGTTGACGCCGAAATGCTTTCGGAGGGCCATGTAAATATCCGTAGGGACATTAGCCTCTCCTTCTACCGGGGGAATGCGAAGCGTTTTGTCATCGTCATGGAAGCTAAGAGTTCGAAGAAGGGACTTGTAAAGGACAAGGATCTCACGCTGCAGCTATCCTCGTATCTTGATCCGGAATACTTTCCGGGCGAACAAGGAATCCCCAACATAGGTATTACGATCACGAAATACCGGGTGATACACCCAATCGAGACAGGATTCATCAGTATCACATGGAATGAGATTATTACATTGCTGAATGATTTTATGCGTTCAAAGCAAAATCATAACATTGATCTTGATATTGCTCGTGAGTATACAGATTTTCTGACGGGAGTGAAAAACGGGATGAACTTCTATGAGGTAGAGGTATTGTCTGTAGCGGCTGGAAAAACCCTTCCATTAACGAAAAATCACTTTATTCATGCTTGCCCTCATCATCGCAGAGGATTCACCTATAAAACCCCGATCTATATTACATTTCGATCAGCCGGTGGCGGTGAGATGGAGTTTTTATACAAGATTAAAGAAATTGTGGTATTAGACCCGCATTCAAAGAACCTCGATGTGGTTCTGGACGGTATCGAAGCAGACTTCGCTGAAAGAATAAAAAGGTACATTGCAGATCGATCAGCAACCAAATTTGGCTTTAAACATAAGGACGAAGAGTACCGTTTTTACAATCTGGATAAGCACGAGGTCATTCATCTCAAGCATCTTCCAAAACCGGAAGCCAATAATGCTGGTGCATGGCACTACACAATCGCGGAGTTTTTTAAGGGTGATAAGATCGTTAAGGTAGCGAGACAGGATTAGGACAAGACAAGAACGAGGGGGCCGTTGCGGCCTCCTCTTCGCTTAGTTTCTGGTAATAGTTTTCTTAGTGCTTTGGTTAAGAAAGGGTTCCTTTTTAAGCCATACATGCTACCCGCGTACGCTCTTTAATTATAGGAATGTAAGGAGGAGGACCTAGCCCACGCAAAGGTGTGGGATCGTCCTTTTATTGAACTAACGGGCAGTAGAAATCATATATGTGCCTGCCCCCGCTAAGCGCGTTCGCATCTATCGCCATTCCTGCGATGGCGAAGCCTACTTGCAGAGGCTTATTGAGCGTTGTTTGAGATTGAGATCCAGGAAGGGTAACATCTAAATATATTGTGATAAAATATATACGTTTAAATAAAGGGGTGTAGGTATGCCTGTTAAAAAACATGGATTGAGTAGAACTAAATTATATATGGTTTGGAAATCTATGCGAGTAAAGTGCTATAGCAGTAATGAAAATAATCATCATAAAAAGGGAGAAATATGGATCTGTGATGAATGGAAAGAAGACCCTGTAGCTTTTGTTAAATGGGCGAAACAAAATGGTTATGCAGATGGATTACAGTTAGTTAGGAAAGACAAGAAAGACGGGTATTTTCCAGAAAACTGCGCTTTTTTAAAAATAGAAGAGGCAAATAAAACACATGGAATGAGAAGGACAAGATTGTATAATATTTGGACTCAAATAATTCAAAGATGTACAAATCAAAGACTAGATCACTATGCTAGATATGGTGGAAGAGGAATAACAGTATGTTCTGAATGGAAAGATTTCGAGGTTTTTGTAGAATGGGCAATGGATAATGGTTATAAAAATGGTTTAACGATTGATCGTATAGATGTAGATGGAAATTATGAACCAAAGAACTGTAAATGGAGTACAAACCTTGAACAAGCAAGAAATAAAAGGACAAGTCGATATATAACAATTGATGGAGAAACTAAAACCGTATCTGAATGGTCAGAAATAAGTGGATTACCATATAAGACATTACAAAGACGACTCTATACAGGATGCAAAGAAGAAGATTTGTTAGCGCCAGTAGGAACAATATATGATCATAAATTTATGATTGAAATAAATGGCGTAAAAAAGACAATGAATGCTTGGGCAAAAGAAGTTGGTTTACCTTTCTCTACTGTTAAAAGAAGATATCAAAGAGGTGTTAGGGGAGAAGATTTACTTAAAAGAGCAAGGTTGGCTTCTCTACAGCCAAATAGCGAAAAGATTTAGCGAGTGCTTCCCGATAGGGAGCGACATTCTGTGATGCATTATTGGTGCAGCGCTGGCCTTGCGCTGCATGAATGGCTAATGGGAACGATAGCTTAATAAATAAACTAAAACACGGCTGCCGGCATGAATCGGCAGCCGTGTTACGCTGACGGGACACGATAGGTTCAACGTACAATATAGGAAATGTCGGTTGACAAGAACATTGAGACATTACATACCGCGTAAAACGCGGCTTTTTATTTTATGTCCCTAAGTTCTAGTCATTTTAATTTGACAAGAACTTAGGGACATTGCCGTTTTTGACAAGAACATGAGGACATTACCGACTAACAAATAACGATGTCGAATAATGGGATTACCGGAACAACGGTATTAGGGAATAGGAATGTCCCCAAGTTCTTGTCATCCGACAGGGGAAACTAGATATATACTTATCTAGGAGTTGGACTCGGATTCATCTTAATTACGCATAACTCAAGTTAGACGAAATTATAGCAATGAGAACCTTTGTTTGGTATACTATATACATAGATCAATGGTAATTAATATGCTTAAATAATTTCATAGTAATTGGATTATACGTAATTTAATTCCATATATCTGTTTTCACGTTTATGCCAGCATGCGACCTCTTTGTATGTGAAACTGCAGCGAAACTTGCTGATAACACTGGCGGCATTCGCATCCAACTGACAGCCTCTAGTAACCGCTTTTGATAAACTGTCTCTTTTAGGCTGCGAGGTGATGCTACAGCGCTCCGATCGATGCTTTGAGGGACATCCTAAGCATTCTAAACGCCGTTATTACTTCAAAAAGAAAGGAAGAGCCCCCATCCCCCTTTGCATCGCTATTTGCGTATCAAGATTTGAAGCCAAGCCCCTCCATATCAAAACATAGAACATGCCTGACGAGCAAGTATCCAGCTACTCCTGGATTGATTATTTCTCGGTAGCGCTCTTTATTATTAAGGGACCCAGTAACACTAATATTATGAACAACTTCATGGAGGATTATAACCGTGCATATTGAAGAACGAAGACGACTTATCAAAAAAGTTGATATCAAAATGATTGAATTACCATGGTATGTTCAAGAATACATTGAACGCGGTAAAAGAAAGAAATCACCCAATACTCTTTTGAACTACTGTCTGGACTACATAGCATTTTTTGAATGGCTAATAAGGGAGTCATATTTCAAGGGAGAACGTGTCGACGTCCCCCTCGAGGTGCTTGAGAATCTTCGCGCTACTGACATTGAACGTTTTGGTGATTATATGATGATTCATCAAGGTAATTCAAATGATACAGTTGCTCGGAAATTTGCATCATTAAAGTCACTGTTTCACTATCTCTCTCAAATTGCTGAGGACGAAAGCTTTTATCCTTATCTAAGACGTAATGTCATGATTAAAGTAGAATCCGATAAAGAGAAACTAACAGTCGAAGAAAAGGCAGCGCGTATTGAAGATAAAATTCTCCTCGATGAGGAAATCTTCGATTTTAGACTCTTTATTGCAGAAGGGTTTGAGACGACTTGCAGCGGGAACAAGCGTATTCTTAATTCTCACCTAAAAAACAGAGAACGTGATTTGGCACTTGTTAGTCTAATTCTAGGTTCTGGGGTTCGTATTTCTGAAGCTATATCTCTTGACCTAGATGATATTGACTCATTAAAAGCAAAAATCTCAGTGACTAGAAAGGGAAATAAAAAAGATACTGTGACCATCAGCGATATAGCCCTTCAAGATTTACAAGCGTATCTGGAAATCCGGAAGAATAGATATCGTGTTAGTGACCAACAACAAGCAGTCTTTCTGTCGCTCCCCACTGGACCAAAGGGATCCGTTAGCAGATTGACTGTTAGAGCGGCACAGAAAATGCTCGATCGTTATGTCGATTCATTTGGCAAGCCGGCTCTAACTATTCATAAATTAAGACATACATTCGCTACAAAGTATCATAAGGAGAACAATGACTTAGCTCAATTGATGGAGCAGCTAGGTCATTCCGATATGAATACAACGATGATTTATACACATATCGCTGGAGAAGACCGACGTGAATCGGTTAATAAAGCTGATAGTTAGTAAAACAGATGGGGCATTTGAGGTCTTCAGTGTGCCCCATCACATCATTTACATCATTCGCTTTGTATGACTAGACATTATATACATGTTTCACTCTCCTCAGGGGCTCTATCTATACTTAGATCTGCAGAACAACACCTTTGAATACTCCAGGTTCTATTTGAATACAACAACTACATCCGAGTTCTCCGTTATTGTTTTAAATAAGAGCACACTAAATACATGCTTAAGACACCATAACCTTACTAAATGTTTGAACCGGGTTTTCAGTAAAGAAGAACGCACCCTGTATCGTATTAATCGAATTATGTAAAAAACCCGATCGGAAGTGCGATCGGGTTAAACTAATTATTAAACTCTACAAAGACTGGATCTCGAAGCATACCGGCATTTGTCCAATTTCTCGTTTTAATTTTAGCTTGAATTAATGGTTGTATATATACAAATTCTTTGTCTTCTCTTTCAACAAGCTTGTTTTTAACTTTATTGAAATCTCTTTTTTGTTCAGGATTGACTCCAAATTCAATCATCCCAACTGACCGTAGTTTTCCTTCATCGTCCTCTATGCCGGCAATCCAGCCAAACTTCTCTTTTCTGTATCCTATAATTTTAACGTCAACATACGTCCAGTTTATCACCTTTTTCCACGATTCAGATCGGCGGCTAACATATCTACTAGATTTCTTTTTGCACACAATTCCTTCCATTTTTTTATTACAAATGTCTTTAAAGAGTGCTTCTCCAGCCCCTTCAATATAAGGTGTAGGGATTATATGCTTGTTACGTTGAAAATCAATGGAATGGAGAATCTTTTTCCGTTCAATAAGCGGTAGTCCTCGCAGATCCTGGCCGTCGAGTCGAAGAATATCGAACACTACAAAAGTAACTGGTTTTATCTGTGCTAACTTCTTAATCGTAGAACTCCGTCTTGCTTGAAATCTAGACATAGCAGATTCAAAATCAACTCTCCCGGTGTTTGGGTTTATCACCACTAATTCGCCATCTAAAATTATGTCACTTGAGATGGGAGTTGCAATAATTTCTGGGTACTGAATAGAACACTCATTATTATGTCGTGTGTATTGTCGTATTGCTCCATTAATACATGAATATATGAGTCGATGACCGTCAAACTTCGGTTCAAAGATATAGTTCGGATCGTTAAACGCTGTATTTGATGTTTCTAATAACATAGGGGATATAAACATATGCATCACTCTCCCCTATAAATTATAGCCTTGTGTTACATCTAAAGAGAAATGTAATTATTACTATGGTTCCCTATTCCTTTTGATCCAGATCTATTTAAGCACATGGTCATGATATGACAAGAAACTATTTCGTTGCACGATGAAAATAAAATTGGTAGAGAGTCGTGTACTCAATGGAAAAATGAGTAGTAGACCTTCAATAGTTGGTATTGTTCCCCGGACTGTGCTGGCGTTTTGATCGCCAGGAACTGAAAGATCAGTCCCTCCTTACTTTGTTAACAAACAAAAAGCGACTTGAATGAATGAATCAAGTCGCAGGCCTTGAGTATATAACTGTCATTGGACTTACCAAGTGATTTTAAAACCTAGAGTATAGGTATACGGTTCTTCTAAAATGTTTGAGTTGGAGATGCTTTAGTCATTTTTTGTTTAATTAGTCTTAGTGAGATATCCAGTTTCGGTTTGTAAGTGGAGACGGAGTTTATTTTCAAATGATCATTTTTAGTTATATTAAATAGTGCATAATTGGTATAGATTGAACCACTGATGTTATGCACCCCTTCGTATTTCACTCCGTTGTAACCTAGGTAACTACAGCAATTACCAATATAATTAGGAAGTAAATATGCTTTTTTAAGATTCTTCGTGTCCTCATTTTTTTCATTAAAAAATCCTTGGAATTCAGGATCAAAGGAACCGAGGTCAAAGATTTTTAGTTCCTTCATTATTTTTATCTTTGCAATATCCACAACGTTCTCGTGGTTAGGATGTATTTCGTACGGGATTGCATCTACCCTATCAGTGACATAGAGTACTGGGACACCAATAGAGTTAAATCGGCCATGACCAGGCAATCCTTCGGGAGGTGACCACATTTCACTTGGCTTGTACTTCCTGGAGCTATCTATTGCACGGCATCTGCCCCGATAAAGAGACCCTTTCCCAGTAGCAATTGTGCTGTACTCCTGGCGATGAAAATGAGTTTTTAAAGCATTATAAATAGCCTTTCCAGTAGGGTGCAAATATCCAAGCATGGGATGCATGCTTAGATGATCTTTAAATTCAACAAAATCATCTTGAAATACTATTTCACCACAATTTTTAAGGAATTGAGAGAAACTATAATAATTAAAATCATCCCCGCTTCCCCAAAATCTATTTACTTCGTCTTTTGTATAAAGATCTGTCCACTCATTAAAAGTGCCCTGATCAGGGTCGAATCTAATTGTTTTCCCACCTCTACCGCAACTAGGGCAGGAAAAATAAGATGACATCATTTTAGTTAACTCATCAGGAACACCTTTCCAAGACAAATATTCGCCTACTGACATGTTACCTTCTGGATGTTCCATTCGAGATGAAGTGTCAAATGGATCGTTATTGTAAGCATTAACTAAGTATCCTCGTTCATTGCCTTCACAATATTCACAACCACCAACATCCTCACCTAAATTACTGATGATGGTTTCTATAACATCATCATTGATTGTAATAATTCCATATGATTGGTCAATAGAAATCTTTACTTTACAACAGTCGCAGGATAAGTCATTATTTGACTCATTAATTTCTTCAAAACTCTCCTCACTTTTGATTAAAGGATCAAAGTCGTTTGATCTGAAAAAATCAAGAACAATCTCTAAACATTTTTCACATAATGTTGTATCTTCTAAGGTTTCAATTTCTTTGACAACGATCATATTAAGCTCCTTATCATCACTTGATTTCTACCTAAGAATTATATGTACAACCTCTGCAGCGCTTTGTATACCTTTCCATATAGTATCTTCACTAAGTACTGTTTCCTTCTGTTCACTACATTTATCAGCAATTTCTTTTAAACTCCAACCCAATACTTGATAATAGATTAACCAATTAAAATGTTCAAGATTTCGTTTAGCTTTACTTCGTATGTATCCGTTTTCTTCTAGAATGTACTCTGCACGTTCCTTGTACATAAGCTTGTATTGTTCATACCAGGAGTCTATCTTTTTCTCAAATTCCCTCCAGGATTCAACTCTAGGATCCCACCCAGTTCCATTGAAAGGAGGAATAAATTGAGGTTTTGTACTCGCTTCTTCTTTTCTTGTGTGATGTACAATACCTTCATAATCGTCTATTGTAGCTTTCCAGTTAAAGATACTAAAATGATTATTTGGAGCAAAAATAAAGGGGAAATTGTTATTAAAGAAAAGTTCCTCGTCGATTACTTGTCTTTTAGGTGCAACGCTTTTGTATAATTCTTCTGTATCTATATCTTCTGTGTACACAATTTGTTCACTTAGGGATAGAACCTCCTTATAAGGTTCACAGGGGAATAACGACCAGTACTGCTCCTCGGAGATCCCATGCTTCTCGATGAATACCTTCATGCGTTCACTTCTCTGTTTTCTGTCTGTATCTAAGCATTGTTTATAATAGACTTCAACTGACCACAATGCTAACGATACATAAAATTCGGAAGAACTATATAGACTATATTTTTCAATCCAACTTAATAAGCCTTCCTTCAATGGAAGATAGCCAGCATATTTAATGTTTGTATCAGATTGATTTACGATTTCCCAGAGTGAAGGCTCCTCGTAACCTGTTAATCCTTGTTTTTGAAACCATTCAACAGCAGAGGCATATTGAGCGCTCAAGTTTTCTAAGTCAGAAAGACATTGAGGTACCTTCTCTTCCAAAATCTCTACAAAATACTCCATAGAACTATAATGGGCAGAGTCCATGATAATAGCTGAGTTTTTCACAATTATACGTTGTGGATGATAAAATAACGAAGACTTCAAACTGCTTCACTCCTTTGCTTAATATGTGTCTATCATAAAATTAAATAAAATAAATGAGTATGAAATAGAGATATAAATTCTAATTCTTACTCATTTTTAGTGATTAATATATCAAATCGTGTATAGTTACCTCATCATTACTACAGAATCATGAGTTTTCGAATCTGATCAATAGATGTTCAGAATCATGTTGATCCACTTACCCAGTTGTATCGTAATTAGTGTCCCAAGGTAGAACTCATGCAGTCTATATGCACTTTATCCAGATTTGGAATCACACCTGAAATATATGCTATGACCAATAGTCTAATAAGATCTAGAATGAGGTAATAACAAAATGGACGTTGCTTTTTTAGCAACGTCCATTTTGACCTACGCCATACCGACATATGAGTAGGATAATAGATAAAAAACAACTTAGTGTTTGCATCTTAAATATACCACATATAACCAGGGCTTGAAACTCTTTTTTGCGTAATTCCTCTGGGATGACGTATGTGAAACACAAAATTATTAACTTTCAGTCACCAATATATGAGGACTGTATGTATCATGAAATATATACTGATTCCTATAGCGCCCACGAAATAGAGTAAAGTAAATTGTTACTTCTCGGGGAAGATAGCTAACTGTTCTTTTTCGGTAAATGCCGACATTTCGTTCGACGGGATCTGAGTACTATCTGAAGAAGGAAAAGAAGGCGATCGCGCGTCGGAAAGTGCTATCCGGGCCGGCCGGCAGACCTGAAAGCAATCATGTATGCGGAGTTACTATCTAGATCAGGGGGAAGCTGAAACGGAATATGCCTACTAAGGTTCACGTTTACTGCTAATCCCATAGTCCTTCCATCCAATTGATATAATTTTTTCGTAAGAAGCCCACGCCTTGGACGACATCTCGTTGAGCAATCGAATTACTTTGGTATATTCAGATGGATTACAAGATCTTAATTCCCTATCAATCCTCCAACTATTATCATCAACTCTGTCCATATGCTGGATAAAAATATTATTGATTTCTTCGAAACTATCCTGAACAACCTTTTTTTCCTCCTCTAAGACCTTATCAAAGAACACAAATGTAGGATCACTTTTTTCATGACCAAATCCCTCCATCATTTTTAGGAACCCGCCGGAAATGGTATTACCAAAATCGGTTTCCTTGCAGTATATCTTCATATCCTGAATAGGTAACTGTCCAATCAAACGTCTAATAACATGAGCATCCTGGTTTCTACGTGTTTGGACTTCACTATCCTTCAACTCACGCAATTCATTCTCAATTTTTATTAATTGTTCGGTTTTGACATTTAATTCATGTTGCATCTTTTCGACTTCATTACTATGCTTTTTTCGTGTCTTTTTATCTGAAAGGATACTCTTTTTTGCAACATATAGAATAAGGCTGCTACATGAGAACGAAATTCCATATAAGAATGCTAGAAACATTGTCATAGAAATAGATATCGGAGTATCCAGAAAGACCTTTATAGGTCCTGGTCGCCCATTCTCACCTACGTATTCAATCGTGTACACAATGATTGCAAAAACTGCGAGTGAGATGCTCAAGAACCAATTGATAAACAAACATACTGATTTAACTCGATTCCAATTCATTTTTTATACCCCATTTCTGATATTTTCTTAATCTTAATAAACTTACCTAAACCCGCCTTCATCATCTGTTCTAACTCCTCGTCACTCGTTACTGGACTGAATAATCGCAAAACAAACTTCATTCGAGCTGCGTCAATAGAATATACTAAGTAGTATTCCTCATCGCCCAATAGTAACCTCTTCGATCGAAGTTCTTTTGGATCAAGTAACTGATGGTGCCGTAGTGCGGATTCAATTTCACGCACGATCATTTTTGTGATTGCAACGGCTTCCATTTCGCCTGTGAAATACGAAAATAATCGCATTGTCCGAAACTCGCAGGATAGCCCCGTCTCGTTAGTAATGATTTCGTCAAATCGTCCTGCAGCTTGTACTATCGGCATGTACTCGTTTACAATCATCTGCGACAACAAAAATTCGTTCCATATGTACATTGTACTAAGATCGGGAATTTGCATCGATTTCTGAATCAGTCGATTGCATACGGATCCTATGTCCAGAAACAGTAAGTACTCATCGATTAGGCCTTCATTGGCATATATCCTACGCTCTAGTTTTATCGTCCAAACAAGCTCAAACGCCTCTTCGACGTTAAGTTGTTTCGTCATATTCTTTAATATAGAAGTCAGTGTGCGCCTTTTCCCATCTGCCAAGTAATATTCGTTCTTGAACGCATACTCGTCATCTCCTTCACTTAAGGAGTGACTGAGTGCTATTTCCTGCAAGCAGCTGATCAGGAAGAGCGGAGTCAACAGCTGCCGGTCGCCTATTCTTTGCTTATTATACAACTCCAGCAACTCTGGAACGGCTGCCACCTGTTTCATTAAAAACTGTCGATGTTTCTCCTCTATCTGATCTTCTGGAAAGACGAGCGGGGCTACGGTATCCATGTTCTCCTTCATGAAGACTGTCGCGTCAAAGATAAATGAAGGTTCGAAGGGTAATGGCCGCACTTCCTGATATTTGATTTCTTCTGTCTGGTTAGATTTAGTGACGAATTTCGTCACTCGATCGATGTCGTGCGTCCGTGCGATTTGCTTCAATTGGAGAATCCGCAAATAAAACGACTCAAATAGTCGATGATCCGATAACGGTTGCGGCTCGTCCAGCCGTTTCAGAAGTTGGGTAGCATAGTCCAATATCCGCCTTAGTTCCGCGATGCGGATGTCCTTATGTAGTTCCATACGGGTCAAGGCAGCAATCTGCAGCAGCTTATCGTTCCAGGCCATAATTAACTCGATAATCGTTTGAGTGACGATGAAGTGAAACATGGGATCGATCTCCAATTGAACCTTGCTCAGCAGATCCGTAACGATTTGACCATGAACGCTCTTCTTGCCGACAATACTACGGTCAACATTTTCGAGCGACAAATCTCCCAGCAGCTTTGTAATATTCACCTTTTTACGGTGATGCTTCTCAATACCGTATAATATTTTGAGCAGCTTGAATTCTTCGAACGTCTCATACTTACGATACGGTTCGGTATCGAAACCAACTCTTCTCTTTAAATTTTCTCGCAGCCCGCTCGTGCCGAACAGTTTGTTCTTGATATTCAGGGTATCGTACTTACACTCATCGTCCGAAGGTGTATTCACTAGATCGTCGAATGTCTCTTGCTGAATTTCAGCGATCAAATCGTTCGCTCCAATCGGCTGGCCATCCCAACTCTCCTGTAAATCGAATCGGCCTCGTTTCTTGGTTGAGGCATCGGAAAAAAAACATTCTTTGCGAATATAGTTTTCCAAAGTAATGGCACCATACGGATGTATTATTGTTTCGTTTTTAAGTTTGTCGAAACGGGGGTCACCAAGCATCGATGGATTATCCGGATTGAGTCCGTGCTCACGAAGCCTAGTTTTCAGCATGTCATCGAAAAATACTTTCATCGCTATTTCCTCCCCTTGGTATTTGTTTTACTCATCATAACGGAAAATACGTCGCATGTAAGTTATAAAAAAACCGAAAAATTAATTTACCTAACCCGCTACTTATTTATGTCAGGACATATGTACGTACCCTGCGAGTGCGTGATTCAGAAGGAGTCAAGTGCGTCTTCCGGCATAAGTAATCTCTCTCGTCGGAAACTTAAACATCAATTCGAAAAAAGAAAAAAGCACCTCAACATTGGATTTCGCCAATTGAGGTGCTTTGTTGTTCCATTAACTCGAATTACCTTATTTGAATCTATTCAGCGGTTGTTTTACCTATCACATAGCGATGATTGTGTTCTGATGAACCTCTGAACACTCGCGACACGATAGCAGTCGCTTCTCCGTGGTATGTATCCACGAGGAGAGTATCCCCAAGCTGGATCTGATCCACTAAATCATCAGGCACAGCCCACGTGAACTTTTTTCCATCGCTATCCTCATGATCGCTATCCTCATGATAGGCCTCAACAAATTGGACTGTACATAAATTTTCTATTAGATCTGTCGCTTTTTTTGATATTTCGTCATCAATGTTTCCATTTTCATTTAGGTCAAAGTAAAATTCTAGTTCACCAGGCGTGGCACCTTTATGCGCTAATCTCTTAATTACCTCTTCTAAAACTTCACGGTCTTCCTCCAAACCGGAATGACCGCCTAATAGTTGAGCTACACATCTGCTCATAAGCACGTTATGTTTGTTATCTTGTGAGCCGGAGGATCCATAATACTCCATATAAAAATCAGCCATTACTTTAGATGCTTTTGAAGTGATACGATTTATGATATCGCTCCGGTGCTCTTCAGACAACCCCGGAAGACAAGATTGTGCTTCACCTTTAATGACAAATGCTGTAGTCATATCGCTTTGTCCTTCAAGAACCAAGACACTATCTGGTTCGTACTTATAATAATCAATAAGCATATCGTAAGCCGTATCAGCAACATCAGAGTTCAAGTTTTGATGCGTACGGATCTTACTGTATTTCCCTCCCGTAATGGCGTAAACCTTGCGCGAAGGCACTGGCCGTAGACTTGATCCCATTAACTCACCCCATATTTCTAACGTTGGCATGTATTGGGGGGGATTTACAGTGACAAACCCATTCGAAAGTTGGGCACTATAACCCGTTTGGTCAATCAGAAACAGATCGGGACTATGCGGGATGCCAGGAAGTGCAGCTGCCTCCCTTATAACGAGACCCTTACCTTCCTCATCTGCCTTTGTTACCCATACAGCGTGGGCGGTGATATGTCTACTTCTTGTATCAATATAAACTGCTTGCATTGTTGTTACTCCTCTCGTCCTCATCTGGTTTCTCCAGCTTATTGGTAAGTAAGTTATTTGGTATTGGGTTGTAGGTACAAAAAAAAGCACCTCTCAAACCGACCAAATGGACACACTTATCTCGTGTGAATTAACATTTGATCATCTTGAGAGATGCATTTTACTTTAGAAATCTCCCCTGCGCCTGCTGGGAGTAAAAAATATAATATTAAGAGTGATATACAATTATTATATCAGTTCATATCTCTATTAACAATATTATACTTTTCATAATTTAGAGCAATCTGAATTCTTCGAACGTCATACGCTGACGATAAGGTGCGGTAACTAAAAAATAGTTTCATAACATGTGTCTTAACTTTGCTTAATTAACCTTGGTTCTTGTCCAAGACATGTACTTAGGGACATATAATTTGTTTAATTATCAAGCATATGCTATTATTGTTGTGCTGGCTATATTGCCCATGTCGATTGACTTGGAGCATGGTCGCCGAGGTTTAAACCTCGGCGTGGATTGTGCCAGCATGAGCAGGGGTTGATCAACCTGCTCTTTTTTTATTCGCTGTTTTCGTAAAAATTGTTGTTTTTTGAAAAGGACATTGATTTAATAGAAATAAATTTGATATAGAAGAACATAAAGGGGGAAGTAATTTGAAATGTCAAAAAAAAGTATTAGATGAACTAACTCAAACAGATATATTAGAGATTTCAGAAATCACATTGGATGAAATGATACAAATGATAAGGAATGCTTCATTTATTTTATTACCTAAAAATAATCATAATTTTGAAAGCCAAGAGTTTTATGTCAAAATGTTAATTGAAATGGCTGATATAATACACAATATGCCTAGTTACATAAAGCATAACAATGAAAATGGATTAATTGTTGAATTGAAATGTGCGTTGCAATTTTTTGAAGAAAAATTGTTTAAACACACATTTTTAATACAAGAATTGAACGCACAAAAACTTATGAATACTTTTTCCGAAAGAGGTCTAATAACCACTTAAATAATACTAATTTTACGCACTTCTATACATCTCGACAGTTTTGTAATTTGATTTATGGTCAGCACCAAATAAAAGTTGTTTCACACGTTCTTTGTGAGCAACTTTTTTTGCTTTACCAGCCATTTGAGAGATGACTTGCCCATTACGTCTTGTGTAACAAGAACACAAATTCGTTCCTTTGAGATACCTCTTTTAGTAGCCACACCATCACGCTTACGAGGTTATCTGTGAACAATAGATTTTTTGCATTTATACTTTCTAAGAAGAAGGTTTCATCACTTTCAACAATCCCTTTTAAGGTTTGGTTTCCTAATGAACGAACAGCATTTAGGATTTTATGTCTCCAATAAAAAAGCCATAGAAATATGAATTTCTATGGCTTCTGAAGTATAACCCTCTACCATCGAAGTGTACAATTGGACTTTACCACTTTACGCACTAACTTTTTATTACTTCTTCTATAACTATTCGTGGTGCCCATTGAACGCTCAAAAACAGATCCCCGCATCTCTCATTAATCATCCATTATGTGAATCCCAGACATCAAAAACGGAGGTACCATTTTACTTCATATCACTTCTCTCTCAGCGTATATCGGCTAAGGATGGTATTGCTACTAAACCCTAACCATATAAAAATGTCATTCGACTGCATTATAGTTATTAACGCCCCCCTACCTATCTATATTAAAGCATGATACGAAGAAGGGAGGGGGATATATTGAAAGCATTTTTAAAAATATTGGTATTCGTAATTAACTTGATTTGTACAATTACCGACCTGGTCATTATGGTTTTGTCTCTGTTCCAATAATAAAAAGGAATAACTTCTCCATGACGAACGGCTATTTAGAAAAAGTTAGTATTATTCATAGCAAGGCGATTCCCATTCTCGTGCCTATTGACCTGTTTCTTTCCCATCCCGAATGTTTGTCATTGAAAACCGTGGATGGTATATTTATGTCAACAACAAGAGACGCGGACAAGCCAACAAGCTGCGGATAGCAGATGAGGTGAAGGGAGACATATTAATTATGACAAGAGTATATAACGGCGAGGATCACGCAATTACATTGGTATCCGACGGTAACCCTGATGTGCTTATCCAACCCTACCAAACCATTGAAATTACGATATCTACGGAGGCTATAATCAGTGACAGTTTCTATGTTGTTGAAGAAGGTGATTGGTACACGAAAGAAGTTAAAGATCTCGATGGTCGCGTTGAAATTTATAACGCGAGAAAGTAACAAGACCGCTCGATTAAACAGAATTGCCGAGGTTGGCGAATCTCGCCATAAGCATATCAATGTGGTAACCAATAGTTTGGATTTAGAAGATTTCCGAGAGTACCAGCATAAAAATCTATATTGGGAAGCGGGTACTTAAGAGGGATTATGAAAACTGAAATATAACTCTAATGGTTCGGGTAAGTTGATTTAAATTCATCATTGGTTTATGCGTAGACATCTGCAGTAGATAATAGAGGGAAAATCTTGTCTGAGCAAGCAATTGGCAAACCATCACAGCCACTTCCGTTTAGAATGATTACGCTCATCGGTTACTTTTTTCATTATTTTTTGGGCCTTTTTATTAGGTGGGACAGAAGCTCCAAGTTTGTATTTGGTAATGTTGGTTTTCTTATTTAGCAACTCTTTAAAACAACACATCGTTATCATATCCTCCCAATTATTTGGTGACTATAGGATTGCCCAAATAATTGAGATATATACAAAAAGAAGCTCGGAGGATCCTCCGAGCTTCTACTATATGTTTCTGTTCACTCTGTTCAAGTTGTTATATACTGCATTCTGCACGATTCGCTCAGCTTCCTTATTTTGCGGAACACGGGTGCCCACAGCGTATTTCGTGATGTTGGAATTAGATTTTTTTTCATTTTTAACACCGGGAAAAAGTCCTTTTAACATTACTGTCATTCCGTGTCACCTCCCAAGTAGCGTGTAGCGCTAGCTTCCTCATTTGAATCCATTATACCATATTTACTCTTTAATTTCTTGTGGTAGTTGTGAAGTTTAATAGAAGCGGAGATGACTTGTGCGTATACTTCTAGCACTTTTGAAACGGCCTGTCTTTGTTCTTCTTCAATATGATATCCTTTTGCAAAATGTAAGACGATAACCCCGATAGGCTCGTAAAAATCTGAGTCCGTTTCACGGATGGGGAATCCCATTATACCTTCATATGAACGACTTCGAGGTTCAAAACCATATTCGCGCTCAGCTTCAGGAGTATTTACATCTTTGATCCAAACTACTTCGCCTTCCTGAGCAACTTTACCAGCAAACTTGTCACCCAGTTTAACTACTCTATTTTTAATAACGCTGACAGGCATATTATACTGACCTATAATCCGTAACTCTTCATTTTGGTTAAGCAGCATAATCGAGCCTTGTTTTATGTATGGTTGGACGGATTTCATTGTTGTTATTTCAGATAATATCCGATCCATGATTACTTCGAAATTATTACGACTATTCGAGGGATCGATAACGATATCGGCTAAAATTTCTACTACCCGTCGCATAGATTCAAAGCTTTCGTTTGGAAATGCACTCAACTGCCTTAGTTGTTCTATTGCATCCAACAATCGGCTAATATAGCGATCTTTTTCACGTAGTTGTTCTTTTATGTATTCGTCTGCTTGGTAACGAACAAACGCTTCTAAATCAGCACTGTACTTTCTGGAAAGCTCAGCTGAAAAAAACAAGTTTTTCATAAGTCCCTTTGAATTCATGAACCAAATAGGAAAGACGGTTGGGCTAACAATGTTTTTTCGTGCCTTTTCCAATAAGAATAGAATCAGGAACCATCCCCCGAAGATTAACGCTATGGTTTCAAAATTGTAGGAAAATGAAAAATTCGAATCGGGCCTAAACTTTTGAATAACCTGCTCAATAAAGAACATAAATAAGAGAGCTGCTGCAGGTATGTTGAAAATCTGAAATAGAGCAAGGATAAAATTAACGACCCATTTTACCCCTATGGACAAATAACTCTCTTGCAACCTATGCAAGAAAGGTATATATCTGGAGTCTCCTATTAAATCATTTAACTTTTCTTCTTGATCATTCTCCATACTAGCCATCTATCCCCTTTTTAAAGATAATTACTTACCCTGATTATTCAGAAACCGACAATCATTATACCTTTAGTCTATTTTGGTTTACTCAAAATATTTACGGATAAATTATGTGCAAATTGACTTATTATCTAATATCAATCCGGATCATAAGTAGACGTGAATCAATCTGTCTCCCCTATTTTATGGTATAATCTTCAGGTAAACAATAATCTATCATCGTTTGGAGAAGTGTTATGACGCACTTAATTAAAAGGTTCTTTCACCTAGTTCCCGCTTTATTAGTCTTACCAATTCTATCTATACCCATTTTCGTTTCAAACGTGCCGGCAGTATTTACTCAATTTGCTAATTACACAATCCCCGTACTTCTGTTAATATCCGTAATTTGTACTGTATTGGCAAAAGTGCAGCTGAGAAGTAAGATATCAACCTTAATCTTATTACTGGCTTTAAGTTTGTTCTCGGCAAAAATTTTATATGTTACTGAAGAATCTATGAGAGACGGACTCCACTTGCTATCTCTTGGTCTGATGTTTATTTCACTGTCATTAATAAAGGTAGCAAATAAAAGATCTTAGTTACATAAATCCGACTTCAGAATAAACAACTAGAGTTCGTCTATAAATTTGAAATGGCCGATTACTCATCTGAATTAATCGGCCATTTCAATAAGAAGACTTTAGTCGCGAAGATTATCTATGTTAACGCGCCATCAGATGCTAAGGGCGACTGAAAGGAAAATCCCCCTATTGACGTCGATACCTTTATGGGTGGAATATGCAGCGTATTTAGTAATCTTCATTTATCTCGTTGGGCTTATTCCTTTTTAGTCGATCAATGGAGAGACAGGATTAGAGAGATGTGCTGATAACTAGTAAACGATTCAGGAATTTAAGATTTGTATACTATAAAAAAAGGAGTGATAAGATGGTATCATTCTTTGAGATTGTAGCTAGTGTTTATACAATAGTAGGAATAATATATTCTGGCTTTTTCATTTTCCCCGAACTTGTTTTAAGAGATATCTACCCCGAACGTGCCAAAAAGAAGTATAGTACTAAAGCATTCTTTATTGAAATGTTCCTTGGAATATGTCTATGGCCCGTTGCCATGTATATAAGACACCACAGCGAAAAAGAACCATTCATCATATAAGAATACTTACAAATGTTTAAGGTTAGCATCTCATTGCCAATGATATGGTGAGACAATAAAAGATACAATTTGCAATAAAACAACTACAATTCGTCTATAAAAGTGAAATGGCCGATTAATCATCTGATTAGTCGGCCATTTCACTTTTATCGTTCTCCTGATCTCCAAAGCAAGTAATCCTGTATGATATGGAAACCAGCTGCAGCTGCGTTTCTTCTGAGCGACCATACTGTTTCGCCTTGTTCGATGAGACGATGGTACTTATCGTCGATAACTAAAAATGGATTTTGGTCTTCCTCTTTTTCCTTGTAATGTTCTTCTTTATGTTCATTTTCAATTAACCAAGGTTTAGTAGCCCAAAGTCGACGAATCTCATCTTCCGATTCATCCTCAAGATAAACCAGTATCTTCTCCTCGATATCAGTAATGGATACTCCTATAATGTTACAGATTCTTTCTCTTTCTTGTAGCTGCTCCATGACGTATATATCTTGCATCATATCTAGATACGCTTCTTCAAAGGGGTCAAAATCATCACTAGATGCATGATTATTATCGCCACTCCTACCGGTATATCGTGAACGCTCCAATATTTCTTCCCATTTCGGAGCATCAGGGCATAACCCTCTGTTAAATAGATCAGTATTAATTTGATCGATTAAGCTCACATTCTCATCTGGAACATATGATTGAACAATAGGATCATCACTGACATCCTCAATAGCCCGAGCGAGCCCTTTTTTCTGCCGTCCATTACCTACACGATCTATGAGAATTCGTTCAGACCACGCCAAACCCGAAGACTTATTAGACTCACGTTCCAAACTCATTGTGTATTTCATGAGCCACATATGCATATATCTCTGTCTCTCAGAGCTCATCTTAAGCGATATATCGTGATAACGCCGATAGAACGCCTCATCATGTCCAGCATCTAGGCTGTCACCTTCGTGGGCAATCTCATGTTCAAGTAAAGAAAAGATATATGCCGCAGTTTTGATGGGATCGCCCTTTAAGCGCTTAACCACATCAACATTAAAAACTATGTAGCTCTCTCCATCAGTCCAAGCCTCGGCCGTATTCGAATGTCCAATTAAAATTGAGAAAGTCTCCTCATTGTACAGAACTCTACCATTTTTATTATATCCCTTCCCCAAGCATACTCCAGCATATTGCTGCAGACACCATCGTAACGCGATCCATGCCCTCTTAGTCTCACGATCTAGGGCATCATTTTCCTTTAGAATTTCCATACGTTCAACGAAAGCGTCACTTAATAGCCTGAAGTCAATCAATGTCGGCTTTTGCGACAATGCCCCCTTTCGGTAGTGATATCCATTCGTCTCGCAATAATTATCGAATATGTCGGATATGAGTTTTAGATTTTCAAGAAATTGTTCCGGAGAGTAAACACCAAAACGATCCAAGGTTCTGGGATGAACGAACATGGCCAATTTTGCTTTAGCCATCGTTTCCCCTTTGGGGATGTCATAATCATTTTCGATGATGCAGCACTTCATGTTATGTTCATATGCAAGTCGCCTAAAGAAATAGTCAAGTGTGACATGACGGTTACCTGGCAGAATGGTTATGACCTCTTCCTTATTTACGATCTGATATAAATTCCCTTCGCCGCTTAACAAAGAACGAACTGACTTCTCGCGTCTAGCTTCAGTTTTCCGATTATCATTAAGCCTATCAGTAACCTCTGCTATTAGCCGCTGGAACTGTTTAGATATCTCCTTCCATTGAGGGCACGTTTTTCTTAAAATTTCAGTTCTAGAAACATTCAACGAAATCGCCTTCTTGGATACAATTAGACCACCCGCTCCCCATAAATGAGACGAATCCGGCCTGACTAAAACGCCCTGATTATAAATGTAGACGGCACCCTCGAGTTTAACTCGATAGTATGCATATTCGTCTTCATAATCCCAATTTTCCAGCTGTGGGTCACGGGTAATCAGTCTACCATTCAATTCAACTGCGGCTGGTGTGTAGCGAACTAGATCTCTAATTTCCTGCAAGGTACTTAATAACTCCGTATCTGAAAGATTCTCATACCACGTGCCCGTGATGTGGCACCCTGGTATTGACTCTTCCAAATGGGACAAGTCATAGCTATACCCCATTTTCATAGTATCAACAACCATTTGATGACTATTAGAGGCCCATATTGTAGATGCATGCGCCATGATCTGTCCTCTGCCAAGTCGGAATCGGCCATAGGTTGCATCCCCTTCATGATGAGGGGTGCCGAACCGGCCGAAGTAATTGATAACATCCTCTTCGTTCTCAAAGCCTTTTCCATCGTCCTCACAAATAAATCCCTCTTTGTTCATGGTTAACCGAACTAGATTCGCTTTTGCATCAACGGAATTCATAATGAGTTCAATGATCGCTTTTCCAATGGAGCCGGCCTGATTATGTATAATATGATGGATGATCTGTGGATCAAGCTCGAATGGTAAGATCACTTTCGCACCCCTCTTCCTTTTGAAGATAGTAGCAGCAATTCCAAAAATGATAATTCATTAATATTCCTCCCGTATTCTGAATGCAAAAAAGCACCAACGCCTGCTCCGCAGGTGTCTGGTGCTTCCAGAATTTAATATTCAGTTATTATCAGTATATCGAAAAATACTCAGAAACGAAAGTAAAGGGCCTTCTTTAAAAGGTCTTGCGTTAAATGGTGATATAATCAGTATATATACATAAACGAAATAGCGAATTTTATACTGATAGCGAGGCGAAAATTATGAATCAATCATATCGTTTCCAGCTTAAGCCTGCCGAGAGCAACGATAATCCCGGGGAATTAATGATTGTGGCCATGCCCTTGGTTTCCAACGTCAATATGTCTGATACCGGAGCAAAAGCTGTTGACTGTCCTCTTTGCGGAAAGAGTTGTTGGGCTTCCTCCCACCTAGCTGTAGCCGCGAAAATGTATGCTGGAAGAATCATTGCAGCATGCACAGAATGCTCTATCCGTGCTAATCTGAATAAGGGTGAAATACCTAAGCGCCTTTTTGCAGAAGGGTTAAAACCAGATGAATTGATCCAGCCTATCCTCGATAAATTGGAGAGATAAATAATCAGACCCGCTCCTTCTCTAAAGGAAAAAGCGGGTCTATTTATGTAATTTACATATGGGATCTTTTGATTCATTCTTCTCCGTATTCCGCTGAAACGTCTAACATGAACTAACATGAAAATAGCCGTGTTTGGTCTATTCTTCACATACCAACCATCCGGGCAATAGAAACCATCGATATCCATATCGGTACGGATTGATATATCGATCTTAGCTATTTCTTCTGGGTAGTGATAAACTTGCCGAATTATATCCTCTGCAATTGATATCACCACATTGAGGGATCGCTTTCTTCGATTATTAGCAATGTCACTTAACATGCAGCTGTCTGCAGAAGTTTTGAATACGTGAACCTGTGTGGTTCTATCTTTACGGATATACTTGATGCCGTAGCTAAAACAAGTTAGTTCATCATCTGAATGTGCGGAATCAGTATCTTTATACGTATAAATTATACGTATATTTAAAGCATTAGTTGTTGTATAATGAATATGAGGTGAAATAAGATGAGTAATAAAAATCATTACATTTTCCCTGCTATATTTCACTACGCCGAAGATGGTATATCGGTCGAATTTCCCGATCTTCCTGGTGCATATACATGTGGAAACAATGACGAGGAAACGTTAACCATGGCGAAGGAATGCTTAGGATTACATCTTTACGGAATGGAAAAGGATGGTGATGAAATCCCTGATCCATCTCCTTTACAATCACTAAAAGTCCAGACGAATGAAGTAGTGGTCTTGATTTCAGTTTGGATGCCAGCATTTAGGGACACCATGGAGAATAAAGCAGTAAAATTAACTCTAACAATTCCAGCTTGGGTTAAACAAGCGGCAGATGAGCATAAGTTAAATTATTCGAGACTATTGCGAACCGCAATTATTGATCACCTCGATCTTAAAAGATAACCGCCTTTTCAGCTAAATTTATGATGTGTGCGAACCAAATCAAAAAGAGTACCCATTCAGTCTCCTGAGTAACTGAATGGGTACTCTTTTTGATACTCGTAAAATCCAATTCTTTCGGGAGATATTAAAAAGGACTGGGATTTCACCCAGTCCAGTAAATTTAAAATACTTGAAATTGCTTTACGCCAATTATTTGTCCATTTTCATTTCTAATGACAGAGCCTGGCGATGTGTCTGGTCCAACAACATCCTTCCGACTTCCAGATACACACTGGCCAACTAACATTGAAACAATATAAACAGTACCTTCTTGTGGCTCAGGAAGCCCTTCTACTTCGCCCCAGGTAGCCTTAACAACAGGAATGCCATCAAGGTCACCGATTGTTTCAGAACGACTCTGCACGCGTGCAACTGTTCCTGATGCCGGATAAACACGTACGCTCTCCTTCTCATCATTCATAATGACTACATCGTGTGGCGTAAGATTAACAATTTTACTCATAATATCTCTCCTTAACTGTTGTTTATTATATAGATGCAAAAAATGCACCTCTCAAACGGACCAAATGGCACACGTATCTCGTGTGAAATAAGCATTTGATCATCTTGAGAGATGCATTTTATCCTTTAGAATACTTCCCTGCGTCTGCGGGAGGTAAGAGTCTTTAAAGTTAATTATGATATGTATTAATTATATCGAAAAAAATCACCACCTTCAATATGAATGTTAAACATAATATAAGTGTGTATTAAATAATGAAACTTTGTAAGGCAGTGGCAACATTTGCGTATGTCACTTCACTTTTATGAACATATGGCTCTCCTCTGTGGTATGTGTCTTCCTAATGTTAAAATAGTAATGCCCATAGATTGAGAATAATTTCCTTGTTCTTAACGAATTAATCTTTTAAACAACTAATCTTATTGTTCCTCTCTTTATCGTATTGATTTAGAAGGATATCCAGTTCAATGCTTTTAGCTAATACGCTCGGTGCATCTAGGCCTAGTTTAATAGCTAAACTATGTAGTTCAGTCCTAACATTCTCAATACTTCTCATTAAACTTTCCGCCGACATCCACAATTCCACCTTTCGAGAACTGTCCGATGATTTTTAATTCCATTCGTTCGTTTTAACTATTTGAAAATGATGGTGAAATTCAATAACCTAGGGACATTTATTTCTCACTGAAAAGAAAATGCTCACATAAATGCAGTGTAGGAATAAAAGGGATATTATGCGGTTCAACTTTTGTGGGTGTGAAAAAACCTAAAATTATGGAGTATCTTCTAATAGCCAGCCCAAGGTCACGCAACCATATACTGGGACAATTGCGACAATAATACCATATACATATTCCTCCAAAAAGGGGTTTGTATCGAAATGTCCAAAGTTCTACCTGAAATGACAAAATAGCTCTAAATCAAGTACTTTGACATCAAATTATTGGACTAAATAAGTCGTATGTTGTGTGAAATATCGTGCTGATCTTTGTCATAGATAGTGCTTGCTGCAAAGATATATTTAAGTAGGGGGTGAATTGCAGCAAGCATGAGTACACATCTCTGCACCGGGTTCGGTAATTGTAAAGTACAGACCAGCTGCCTGGACAAATAAAATCAACAATCACTACATCCATGCGAATAATTTTATCGATGTTTTGCACTTCCTTTCCTCAGGCTGATTTACAGAGTATAAGAGATTTTCTGCAGTTGCGATTACCAGGTTTAAACACCGTTTTCTTGATGAACAAGGTAATCTCTCACTTAAAAAAAAAGCACCAGCTACCGCAAAGCGGTTGGCTGGTGCTTCCAGATATCGGTATTCAATTAATAATAGTATATTGCAATATAAAATAGGATTCAAGATAGGCAAATAAATCAATAGAGATGCAGATTCTATAGCTTTACCGGCTCTGGGAGAGGTGGCATCTTTTTGTCAGCATAAGCTTCCCAGTACCAGAAGCCAAAGGGTTTCCTGTATGCATGTAACTGCGAGAAATGAGCAATCTTTTGGTTCTTACGTTCATGATACTCTTCTTGGTTCTCTGACATTCCGAATATCTCAACAATTGAGTTGGGATTCGTGTCGAGAAACAGACCGTCCGGAAGCATTCCGGACCAGCTCGGGAAGTATTTCAAGTTGTATGGACGGATAATCATCCGCTGCAGCTTATGGCATTCATCGTAGAAAACACGTTCATAGGAGCTATCTACTATCACCCCATGTGAACTAATCGGTAACAGAGCAATTGAACGAAATTCAGCCGGCTTACCGTACCCAGTATTAGTTACCCATCCCCCTACTAAGTAGGGCCCTTCTATTCCATGTAGTGAAGACAATACTCCTCCCCACTTATGGGTTTCGCAGAGAATGTCTATATGTGCATTATTAGATAAATGCCTACCTTTGATAAGGTAGTACTCTTCGTTAACCTCTTTTATCTCCTCAAAATATAGAATCACCATTAGACAAAGGTTAAACTGCTTACCGACACTATAAGCTGCTTTAGTAATATCACCTTTCCCGCTATATAGCACCCGCTTCAGATCATTACCCTTACCAAATACAATCTTTTCAGACCAATGCGATTCAATACTCTTATATAGGCTCGACAGGCTCGGATATGTAGGAGTTCTATTGCCATTTAGAGCCTTAACGTAGTTTCTCATATTAACATTCCAAACATCTAATAAGAGCCTCATAAAGAAGGCATACAGAGTGATTCGGTTAAATGTGTGTTTCCGGTCACGAAATGAACCTAATTCATCGCTATCTCCATCGGATCCTGTGGGTGGATTTTTGGCCGGCTTTTCAGTGACAAAAGAGTCTCGAAAGCGAACTCTAATCTTTCCGGTTTGCTCGTCTTCTTGCCAGTTTGCATGATAATAGCTTTGATGTGTACCTTCAAAGTTACAACCAGGTACATGCAAACCTTTCTTCCCTTGCTGTGTGCGTAAGTAAAACGTATTCTCACCCTTTACAGGGATCATGTTGATTGAGGCCTTTGGATTACACCGGCAGTGTATCTTAATTGTCTCGTTACTATATTGATTGTGTAACTTTTCGAATAAAATTTGCCGGCCTTCATCAGTCATCTCATTAAATATGACATCATATGAGTATCGGTCTTTCTGTCCTTTCCTAGGATCCTTAAGGTAGGCAACTTCAAGATTCTCCTGTAGCAAACAGTCCAGTAGTGCCATAGTTCACCCTCCAATATCTTAAATAACGTAAAAATCAAAAGAAATTACGGAAAATTCAGAAGATCGGAAGACACGCTATATCCTTTGAGGAGTGCAACTCATTTGAGCAGGTGTCCATCATTGACGGATACAAATACTAATTCTTCTTTCTTTTTTTGTAGGATAAACGCTTCAGTCAGCAATTTTGAATTAATATCGATATTAACGCCAATTAGTGCTTTATCCATATAATTTATTAACTTCATTGGTCGGCTGATATTAGAAAGAAACTTGTGAAAATCGAGAACATCCCCATAGAAGAAATTAAGACTTGGAACTGGGTTCTTTTCAATATACTGCTCAATATCAGCTTTTACTCTGTCCCAGCTACTTCTATAGGCCTCTGCATGCTCTAACGAATCGATCCAACTATCATCTGAGCCAATACCACATCTTAATGTAGTCCATTTATTAAGATCTGTTTCATGATAATACCCGAACACATTATCTACTGGATAATAGATTCCTGCATAGATTTTTGAATAATAATGCTCATAATCTTCGATTTCAAAAGGATTGCTATCAACAAGACGTAAAGTAACGTAATCTAATTCTCGTACGAGATACTTTTTTTTGGGGGAATTTTTGAAACATATGAGCATCACCCTTTCTTAAGGAATATCCGATAATAACAACTATATCAACCTGTATTATGTAGTAGGAATGAAAAGAAGGGGAAGTTTATTCTTTAGACTCAAGAATCGATTCGATTGCCTGCGTTAATTGGATTACATCAGGGTTCACATATTTCTTCCCTTCAATCCAAAATGTTGGCACACTTGAAATATCGTTCGCCTCAGTAATCTGGAAGTCTTCCTTCACTTCATAAAGTCCTTCGAGATTTTTTAACCCCTGCTTCACTGCTTCAGAATTTCCATTACTAACGTATTTATCGATAATTGAAGTTAAGTACTCTTCATTCGCCCAAACGGTACTTTCGTCGCCCTGATGCAAGCTCAAAGCATTGTGATATTCCCAAAATGCATCATGATTCTGATCCCATAGAATCTCCCCTACCATTGCTGCTTTAATACTGTCTGGTCCAAGAAAAGGATAATTGATCAGAAAGAGTTGAACTTTTCCCGTATCAATATATTCTTTTTTGATATGAGGAAGATTATTAGTAGTCCAGGCAGCACAATACGGGCACTTGTAATCCATAAATTCAATTACTTTTACAGGAGCGTTCGGGTCACCTATATATGCCTGTTTGTCTAATTTGAAGTCACCGACTTTCACCTCTATGGCATCCCGGACATCCTCTAAGGAAGGAAAGACTTCTTCTTGTTTGGTGCACCCGTTTAAAATGATACCCATAATCGTAATTATCCCTGTAATCGACAAAAGAATATTGATCATTTTCCTTTTTCCAATGCTTCTATCCATTTCGATAATCTCCTTCTCTATGTACAGTAAATCGATTCTAATGGTGTTGTGAGTTAATCTAACTCCCTTATTCTATTTCTCGGTGATTTTTCATTTTCCTCAATTGATAACTTTCATTTCAACGAGAGCATAAATCAAAATAAGCAAAATACATATAACAAATAATATTGTGAATGTAATTACAACGTACTCAATAGTCTTAGCAAAACCGCCATCTTTAATCTACCCTAACAATCTATCCCACCCCTTTCGCTTCACATCTGGTGATCAAAAAAAGCACCACAAAAGAGATTATCATTATCTCCTTTGAGGTGCTTCCTCAATTCAATTATTTAATTAGTATAATTATACAACAAAAATCTCAGCAATCCAAGAAAAAAGCATGTGTCAGAGTGAAGATTGAAAAAACATGTATTATAGTGGTATCATAAGAACATTCGTTCTATCCATCGATTTATGAGGTGATTCCATGCCCGCTTCAGGAGCAACTATTGAAGAACTCGAAATGATTAAAACATATATAATCGTACCCATGATTTTAACAGCATTCGATCGGGATCTAAAAGTTGTTGAACAAACGATGAAGAGTCCTGGTCCGTATATAGATGTCATTAATAATGCAATGGATCGCGCATCCCTACTTCTTTATGAAATACGCCGTGAGTTTCGAAAACGCGGCATAAAAGTATTCGACGTCCAGCAGGATAAAGATGGAGTCAGAGCTGAATACAGGTGCCGGGGTTATGTAGGAACAATTCGCATGTTATGGTCACTAATTAGCTCAGAGGCCAATGTTCGCATGCGTGCATATTTGGGGCTCGATGTAAGCAATTTGAAATCTACATGCAGCCCCGATCGTATGCAGCCCAATCAATAATGACCATAAAAAAGGAACCTGATACAGTTTGGTCAAGACCCCATTTAGTGGACATAGAAAAAACACCTATGCAGCAAGCTGTCGTCGGTACTCTACTGGCGGCAGCTTCTTTAGCTTTCTTTGTGGTCGAATATGATTATAAAAATGAATATATTCTTCAATTCGCCTTTGTGCCTCGTCCAAACTTCGGATATGATAAGGATAGAGCCCTTCCGTTTTGAGATGCGAGAAGAAGCTCTCCATAGAGGCAT
>Ga0209258_100378_pt1 | contig 57308 bp, 40 predicted proteins | sample Araplaol_mTSA_r2_FD_184281 | JGI IMG/M metagenome (GOLD analysis project Ga0209258, IMG submission 184281) | Arabidopsis root microbial communities from North Carolina, USA - plate scrape CL_Col_mTSA_r2 (SPAdes) (version 2) | ecosystem: Host-associated > Plants > Roots > Endosphere | place: USA...
CCACGTAGATGTGTTGTCCCGTAAAATCGGTAACTTTAAGTGACTTTGTAAACATGGCTAAGAGATTTTGTAATTAAAGTTACATTTCATCTCGAAGCCATGTTTCCTTTTTCAAACATAAGAACTCAAAAGTACAACCTCTTGCTTACCATTAGTTTCCATACTATGACAAATGCTGTGAATGCCCCCATACCAGGCAGCCGGATAAACCAGCCGCCTGATAATTATCCGTTCAAAAAAAATATTCCCCGGTACATTTTTTTTGCCCTATATTAATCTGTCGCAGACATGTCTTTAAGAACGTGTGTACAATTAACAATCATGCTTCCTCATATGAAAAAACTGTATGCTTTAAAAGCTCCTGTTCTGGCATCATTGCTTGTTTCCGCAGCTTTCCTTTCCGCCTGTAAACATGATACCGGGTCAGCGGATAAGCGCATTAAACGGATGGATACTGTCCTTACGGCCCATCTGGCAGACTCCATAGGTGCTATGGTGAAACCCGAACTGGCAGATAATCTCTCCCTCTCCCTCTGGGGCATAGATTCACTGGTAATATCTCCCATCGCTATTGATATAGACGACCATGGAAGTGTGTATTATACTACCACAGACCGGCAGAAGCACTCTGAATTTGACATACGCGGGCACCGGGATTGGGAGATCCCATCCATCAGCCTGCAAACGGTAGAAGACCGCCGTGCCTTCCTCCATAAAGAACTATCACCTGAAAACAGCAAAAAAAATGAGTGGCTGGCAGACCTGAACGGCGACAGCTCTCATGACTGGCGCGACCTGACTATAGAAAAGGAACATGTATATCGCCTGGATGATGTATCGGGAGATGGTGTGGCAGACCAGTCACAATTGGTAGTGGATGACTTTCACGATGAGATAACCGATGTTGCCGGCGGGGTACTGACCCAGGGCGATGACCTTTACCTGGCCGTAGCACCGGACCTCTGGCGCATAAAAGATAAAAACCATGATGGCATTGCAGATGAAAAAACGTCTATATCCCACGGATACGGCATCCACATCGGCTTTAGCGGCCATGGTATGTCCGGAGTAGAAATGGGCCCTGATGGACGTATCTACTGGCAGATAGGTGATATCGGTTTTAACGGTAAAGGGCCGGACGGGCAACAATGGACCTTTCCCAACAGCGGAGTACTGGCCCGCTCCAACCCCGATGGAAGCGATTTTGAGATATATGCTTATGGCATCCGTAACACACATGAATTTGCCTTTGATCAATATGGGAACATCATCAGCGAAGACAATGACGGGGACCATCCCGGTGAAAAAGAGCGACTGGTATATCTTGTGAATGGCGGTGATCAGGGCTGGCGCAGCAACTGGCAATATGGTAAATACAACGACCCGGACAATAATACCTACAAGGTATGGATGGATGAAAAGATGTACCTGCCCCGCTTTGAAGGACAAGCAGCTTATATCACTCCCTGTATCAGCAATTTCGTAAACGGTCCTGCAGGTTTTGTATACAACCCCGGTACGGCTTTAGGTACTGCTTATAAGAATACTTTCTTTGTGGCGGAATTTGTAGGCAATCCTTCCAACTCCGGCATACATGCATTTAAATTGAATCCTAAAGGGGCCAGCTTTGAGCTGGGCGAGCATAAGAAAATACTGGGCGGTATACTGGCCACCGGTATGGATTTTGGACCAGATGGTGCACTGTACATAGCCGACTGGATAGATGGCTGGGGTACACATAATTACGGCCGTATCTGGAAACTGGATGATAAAAGGGAAACCGCTACACCGGAACGCAATACCACCAAGAGTTTACTGGCGGAGGACTTCAGCAAACGTAAGGAAGCAGAGCTGGCCGGATTGTTAAAAAACCCGGATATGCGCGTACGCATGAAAGCCCAGTTCGAACTGGTGACGCGCAAAGAAAAAGGCGCTCCCCTGTTTGAGCAGGCATTAAAACAAACAGACAACCAACTGGCAAGGGTGCATGCAATATGGGGACTGAGCCAGCTGGCCCGGGAAGATAAACAATATGCCAAAGCATTATTGCCCCTGTTAAAGGACAATGATCCTGAAATACGGGCCCAGGCGGCCAAATGGCTGGGTGACATCCGCTATAAGGAAGCCGGACCGGCACTGGTACCATTATTAAAAGATACGGCCAGCCGCGCACGTTTCTTTGCCGCAGAAGCCCTGGGCAGGATAAAGTACGCACCCGCAGTACAACCATTAATCTCCTTCCTGGAAGCGAATAACGATGCAGACGCCTATCAGCGGCATGCAGGTACCCTGGCGCTGTCCCGCATAGGCCAGGCGGAACCGCTGATCGCCTTGGCGAACAGCCCTTCCCGTGCACTGCGTATTGCCGCCGTAGTGGCACTGAGAAGGATGAGCCACCCAGGTATCGCAGCATTCCTTCATGATAAAGATGAATTTGTAGTAACAGAAACAGCCCGTGCTATCAACGATGATCTGTCTGTTAAAGAGGCATTACCTGCCCTGGCTAACCTCCTTGGTACTACATCGTTCAGTAATGAAGCCCTTATCCGTCGCGTCATTAATGCCAATCTGCGGGTTGGTACAGACGATGCCCTTCATAACCTGGTGACTTATGCGCAAAAAGCAGGCAGTCCGGCGCCTATGCGGGCGGAAGCTATAGCCGCTTTGAGTGTATGGGCGAAACCATCTGTACTGGACCGTGTGGACGGCAGGTTGCGCGGAGAAGTAAAAAGAAACACTGCTCCCGTAGTGAATCTTTCCACGGCACCACTCACTGCCTTGTTAAAGGACAAGGAACTGCCGGTACGCATCAGCGCCGCCAGGGCCATTGCCAAACTACAGATCAAACAGGCGGGCCCTCAACTGCTCACCGCCGTAAAATCCGACCGGGATGCAGCTATGCGGGTAGCCGCATTGGAGGCACTGGCAGCTCTCCAGGATGCCAGCGTAGAGCAAGGGATTACTTCTGCATTGGCAGACAAGGAAAAGACAGTACGGGTAGCCGGCCTGGACCTGCTGGGAAAAACACATATATCCGAAAACGTAATGGTGAACCTGCTCCTGGGGGTAATTACCAACAAGACCATGGAGGAAAAACAAGCGGCCCTTCTGACACTGGGCAAACTGCCTTCGCAGTACTCAGAAAAGCCGCTGAGTAACCTGTTGAATAAGATGGCTGCAGGTCAACTGGACCCTAACATCAACCTTGAGCTGGGCGAAGCGATTGATAGCAGTCATTCTGCCCAACTGGCAGCCCGTTACAAAGCAGTGAACAGTAAGCTGTCGCCGGACGATCTGATGGCCTCCTACAGCAGTTGCCTGCTGGGTGGTGATCCTAAACGGGGCAGACAGTTGTTTTTCGATAATGAGAATACGCAATGTATGCGCTGCCACTCTTATGATGACCGTGGCGGTAACGCAGGTCCCCGGTTAAATGGGGTTGCCGGCCGTATTACAAGGGAACAGATACTGCAGGCGCTTATCTCTCCCAGTGCCCGGCTGGCACCAGGGTTTGGTATGGTGATGCTGGAACTGAAGGATGGTAAAAAACTGAGCGGCATTCTTGAGGGAGAGACAAAGAGCGGGATAAAGATCAAAGAAGGGAAGATCGAACGCACCATACCGGCAGAACTGATAGTGCATAAAGAATACGCTCAATCCAGTATGCCGGATATGAAACTGCTTCTATCCAAAAAAGAAATAAGAGATGTTGTAAGCTTTCTGGCGGAGCAGAAAACAGATAATTAATACTCATATCAGCGATATACTCATATCAGCGATATACTGAAAGCAGGCTGTATCAAAAGCATTTGCAGACACTGGAAAAGCTCCGATAGGAGCTCCGTGTCTGTAGCAAAAGCCGATCTTCTACATAATAGACTCCGTTAGGAGTCCCCTTAAGACGAATATCAGGGGACTCCTAACGGAGTCTCTGTTTGTGTTCTATTTGTTTGCTACAAACACGAGGCTCCTATCGGAGCCTATTATGTTTTGCCGCAAACAGATCGGAGGCTATATTAAACAGATCGGAGGGCTGTATTAATTGGTAGTGTATCAGTTTAATCTTCGCGCCAGATGTTGTACAAAATAAATACCTTATCTGACGTGAATGTTAGGTGAAGTTAAATTGAAAAACAAATCCCTGAACCTATATTCTACAGCTAAATCAGGGAACTAAACAGTCAGATGCAGTGTATTTATTTTGTACAACATCTGCCAATACACGCTGTCATAACCTTATTGGTAATGTTTACCCATTGTATCCTTCTGGTGTTTCCATAATTCCTGGAAAATCGGGCTGTTAAGCCGTAGATGTTCAAAAGTGCCTTCATCCACAATCCGGCCTTGCTGCAAAATATAAACATAGTCAAATTGTGCCAGCAGGTGCAGACGATGAATGGAGGATATGACTGCCTTATCTTCAAATGCCTTGAATAATTTATTGTAAATCATGGCTTCCGTCTTGGGATCTACACTACTGGTGGGCTCGTCCAGTAATACCACGTCACTTTCAAGAGCTGCAAGTACAGGCGGGTTTTGATAAGCTGTCCTCAATAGACCTGGCTACGTATTATCTCCAGTAATTAAATAGCTGTTTCTATAGCATTATTGTCCTCTACCGGTAGTGGTATAAACAATAGGGTACCAGGAGTAACTTTGTCCTGTTTTACGGACATGTCCAATGCCGGGGAACGACAAATGATCTCCTGCTACCCAATATTTCTCTGTAGCAGCTTCCTGAAATGCTTTTTTCCGCATGGCTGCAGCAGCCTGAGGATCTACGTCAAAAGCAATGGTGACATCAGGATTAGCAAATTGTATTGGGGCAGCATGCATAATATCTCCCCAAAACATAATTTTCTCACCTTTATCTGATACCTGGTAAAAAGTATGGCCAGGTGTATGTCCCGGACTGGCAACAGGTAATATGCCAGGGAAAAGTTCTGCTCCATAATCAAATGTTTTTACCTTGCCGGCCTTTACATAAGGAGTCATTTTTAAACGGGCTTCATCGAAGTATTTCTTCAACCTGGCAGGCGCATTGATATAGTTTGCATCACTTAGCCAATAGTCAGCTTCTTTTTTGCTTACATACACTGTAGCGTTTGGAAATACCATCTTATCTCCATTCATCAAACCTCCTGTATGATCTGTGTGAATATGGGTAATCAATATTGCATTTATCTGCTCAGGTTTATATCCTGCTTTAATAAGATTTGCGGGCAGATATCCGAGCGCTGGTCCGTAAAGCTCTGCAGTACCGGCATCCACCAAAATCAGTTTACCTGCGGTTTTGATAAGATATGCATTCACAGAGGCTTCAACCACCGGAGTTTGAAAGTTGTCCTTAGCAAGCTTTTCGATTTCTGCAGGAGTGGTATTTGTCAGTACTTTATTTAAGTCTAATGGAATACTACCGTCCGAAAACGCAATGATTTCAATATCGCCAAGTAACATATGATAGCTGCCGGGTTGGGGAAATACTTTTGAATGGTCCTGTGCGGAAGCAGCATATGCAAAGGACATACAAATTATTATTTTCATGAGGGTCTGTTTTATTCTTTTCATTTTTATTTTTTTTGTAGATGCAAAGCTATTGAGTTAATGTACGGCTGACAAGTAGGCACTCCATTATAGCATAGGGCTAAAATTATCCCTATAGCTCAATATGGGTTTAATGCTTAATTTTATTCTACAAATCAGTATTGTTATGAGTGACAGAAAAATTCCTAAAGACCTGGATTGTGGGATGGCAATGATTATGGAAATCATTGGTGGCAAATGGAAACCGTGTTTGATCTATAACATTTCAAGAGGATTCAAAAGACCGGGGGAACTACAGCGATTAAATCCCAAGGCTAGCAGGAGAGTTTTGTATCAGCAGCTGACAGAGTTGGAAAAGTCTGGTATTATTGAGAAGGTAATTTTTCCGGTACTCCCTCCTAAAGTTGAATATTCTTTAACCGGTTTAGGGATGTCTTTACTTCCTGTTATTAAGGTAATGGACGATTGGGGTACGCAATATCTTGAAAATCCTGGTCAGCACCCTGCGTTAAAAACAGCATAATTTGTTTGCGACAAAACGTAACAGGCTCCTATCGGAGCTTTTTTTAGCGTCTACAAATACTTTTGATAGCCTTTTCTTCCTCAGTGTTTCTCAGCGATCAGCCTGAGTACATACTCCATCTGCGTATCGCGGTTTTGCATAAAATCGCTAAAAGAAGGCCATACCGTACGATCCGGAATAATACCCCTGCCTTCCGGCTGATCCGGTTTTACAGGTGCATCCTGCACCACATAAGCAATAGAGAATTTCGTTTTTATTTTTGAATGAGGTAGTTCGTATATCAATGCCATATGACCGTTGTGGCCATAATATCCACCAACGGTTTCTACACCAACAATGGTAACATTGCGTGCATAGGCTTTTACGAGAGAAGCCAGATGTGATCCTGCCGAAGCCACGTCTTCATCAATGAGTAAATACAATTTCCCTTTGAAGCCGGGACTTTTAGGGTGATACACCGGGTTGTATTTAGCATTCTGTATATTCCTGTCATTATGCAATGCCGGGAAATAATCTTTCAATAATTGCTTTCCATAAACTTTGGCTGTAGAGTCCATCCTTACTGCGGTAGATATACCCCAAAAATATTCTTCATATGGAATTCCATCATCAAAGATCGTATAAGCCAATACATTTTCTTTAAAGCTTGAATCTGTCAGGTACATCATCGGTTGTTCAAAAGTAGGATCGCTGCCACCGGGATTACCGCGGATGTCGAGTATAAGGTTAGGTATATTATTATTGGCAAGCGCCTGGAATACGCTGTCGATAAATGCTACATATACGGGAAAGGCCGGATCATCTGCTCCGCTGGCCATGGAGAATATGCGCAGGTTCAATAAACCTGAGGAGGGATTCACCATCTTAAAACTATATGAGGGTTGCACTTTGTAATCGGTCACACTGTCTACTGGTGCACTATGACGCAATAATAAGTTCGCATTCCGCTCTTCCAGCGATACAGCCGGCACTGTCACTGTTTGCTGCCGGGTAGCGCCCGGAGCTGAAAACCGAATCACAAAATGATCCTGGATACCATACTCGTACAGGTAACGCAATCCATAACTCGTGTTCACGCTGCCCGATAGTTTTTGTGTTTGAGTAAAGCCATCTGCCGTCAGGTATTTGTAAAAGGATTTCATCAGTTTTCCGTCAGAAACACCATTGATACTCAACACCTGCGATCCTACAGGAATTTGATCAGTTTTGCTATTGAAGATCATCTTGCCCTCAATATATTTAAGGGCAAAAGGAAAGAAGCCACGTTGCCGGTTGAGATAATTTACAAGGTCGGTATGTGGTACTGTATAGTTATGGCAGCTTCCTTCAAAATCAGCCAACTGTAAAATGATCTTGTAAAAGGCCAGTGTAGACATGGGCTGATTCACCTGCCCGAAGGCCCATTTGTAAATACTGTCGATCTGTTTTGGGGTACGGTAGCGATACAGACCAGAGTTGGCTTTTTTACGGATGTCGAGGAACAACTGCAGGTCCTGCTTCATCTCACTGGAATAAAGCTGCCGGTTGTATAAAGACAGGCTGTCTATATGTTGCTTAGCCTGTAGGGATGAATTCTCTGCGGACTGTGCCCATCCCTGATGCACCAATAGTAGCAAAAACAGTACTTTTCTCATATGATTTGAGGGTATCAGGCTCTAATCTACAAAAACCCATCAGAATATCATCAGTGTTCTATAACGCAGCACACCACATTGCTGAGTGAATCAGTAATGTGGTGTGCAAACCGTATTGTATACTAATCAGTCTATAGCTTCCACTTATCTTTCCATAAAATGCGGGGAATTCCCGCATGATCAAATGTCAGTGGCAACCATATATAACGCGATGCTTCCAGATTGGTTTTGTTCCACCTGTCTGCCATAAAAATGAACGTATCCTTTTTGCCCGGTACCGGCAACACATATGCACTTTGTGCATGATAAGTACTGTCGGCGTCTGTACCATGACAGGGATTATCATGTTCTGTCCAGGAGCCCATTATGCTGTCTGCGGTAGCATAGGTTGCCGTGTTGGGCGACCACCCGGTACAGCCGGAGGAAATCAGGTAAAAGCGGTTTTTATATTTGTATACAGCCGGCGCTTCTCTTGCCCGCTGCACCAGTATACGGCGATCATTAACAGTATGTGAAAGATAGTCAGCCGTCAACTCACAAACGTGCATTGTCTGGTTCTCTTCTGATGAATAGAAATGATATGCCTTACCGTTATCATCCTGGAAGATAGTCATGTCTCTCGCCATATTGCCATTGGGCCTCACACTGCCTATATATTGAAAAGGACCTTCCGGCCTGTCGCTTACAGCCACACCAGATCTCGCGTAGGAGTAATCCTGCGAATCTATATGCATCCACATCACAAACTTGCCTGTTCTTTTGTTATAGATCACCTTCGGCCTTTCTATCACTTTACTGATATGCAGATCTGAAGAGCTGTCTGTTGTGACGGGCTGTAAAGCCACCCCTTCCCGTTTCCAGCGCAACAGGTCTTTGGAGGAATAGCAGGATATCCCGCCTGCATTTACCCGGTAGTTTTCCCAGGTAGAACCAGGCACCCGCCAGGTAATGCCCTGCTTTATTTCACCATACCAGTAATAGGTATTGTTGTAATACAGTATACCGCCACCGTGGGCATTTACCGGATTTCCACTGGTATCAGTCCAGATGGCCCCGGGAAGAATGTATTGTGCATAAGCTCCCATGGATACTGACAGGATCAGGATCAACAGGCATATCGCCTTGATTTTTTTCATATGGTCAAAGGTTTGGGTTCAACTGTTGATCACCTATTGGAATGGGAGCCCAGTAAAAAGTATGAGCAGCATCATCCGGAATGCTCTTCAAAACTTCTTCAGATGCATCCCTGTCTGAATTGGCCTTACCCACTGTTTCTGTACGTATCAGGTCGTACCAGCGGGCCGCTGGTTCAACGCCTGCAAACTCCCATCCCCTTTCTGCGATTACGGAATCGCGGAATGCAGTTTGTGACAAACCCGTAACAAGACCGGCAATTCCGGACCTGTTCCTTACCTGGTTGATGGCTGCATAAGCAGTTGCATCCGGAGAGGCAGACATGCTCTGTGCTTCTGCATAGGTGAGCAATACCTCTGCGTACCGGATCACAAATACAGTGTGGCCGCCTATCCAGTTATTGTCAACATGATTCACCGGGTTAAAGGCATCATCATCCCTGAACTTGAAGAAGTAAGGATGTTTGTGCTGCGTTTTGGTCCAGTCCACCGCTTTACTGGTATCATTGTTCAGATAGTAAACAGATTGATAAGTAGCTTCTTTCCTTGGTCCCGGAGGGAACTTCTTGTAAAAATTGATCTCCCCGTAACCATCGCCCCAGCCGCCTTCATCATCCGGCGCATAGGCGTTGGGCGTAAGCATATTGTAGTTCTCCCAGGCCCAGCCGGATACATTCACATTATAATAGCAGCCAAATACTGTTTCATGATTGAACTTTCCTGTTTTCTTCCACAGATCGGCAAAGTTGGTAGTCAGTTCATATCCCCAGGTAGCCTTGTTATCTATCACCTCTTTAGCCTTGGCAGCTGCCAGTGCATATTTATCGGTTTGTTTCAGTGGCCAGCCTGCCATGGTGAGGTACACATTGGCCAGTAATGCTTTTGCAGAGCCCCTGGTAGGTGGTATATCCACACCGTTCTGCCTTTTGGTACCATCCCATCCATCGGGCAGCATTGTTTCCGCCTGTTGCAGATCGGCCACTATCAATGCATAAATTTCAGCAGGAGTAGCTTTGGTTCTGGTATAATCTACCTTGTTATCTGTAATCAGTGGTACTTCCCCCCAGGTACGCGTAAGAAAGAAATAACTCAGCGCACGGAAAAAGTAAGCCTGCCCTGCTGCGTGGTTCCTGTCATCCTCTGATGCCGCTGTTGCGTTCTTATAATTACTGAGAAGCGAATTGCTTGATTTGATCGTCGCATAAAAATAGCTCCACCAGTTGGTCATACGGTCGTTGGAAGAGTTAGCCTGATAAGTATCAAAATCTGAATAGGAGATTTTGTTCCCGGCCCTGGCCACAGTCATATCATCACCACCCCAGAGCGTAGAAAAGCCTCCAGACTGATTAAAAGCGCCGTTCATCTGTGTATACAGCGCAATAGCGGCCATGTTCAGATCATCGGCTGTTTTATAAAAATTATCCGGTGTAAGGTTGCTTTTCGGATCTTCCTTCAGAAAATCCTTGCTGCAGGAGACTGCCAGCATAAGCAACAGGAAAGCGGTTATATACAGTTTCATCTTGTAAGCATTTAGTGTGATCATTATAAAGAAATATTCACCCCGAATGTGATCGTACGGGGGGAAGGATAAGCTCCCAGGTCAATGCCGGCATCAGCATCGCTGGTGGCGGAAGTAGAGGTAGCTTCAGGATCATATCCTTTATACTTCGTAATAGTATAAATGTTCTGTGCACTGAGCGTAAAGCGGATGTCCGCAAAACGGGTAGCCTTTTTTTCCAGGGTGTAAGAAAGGCTTACGTTCTTCAGTCGTACATAGCTGCCGTCCTGCAGGTATTGAGTGGATTCCACATAGCTCCTGTTGGTTTTACTGGCAGGATCAGCCCATACAGAACCGGTGCTCTTAGATGTAAAGTAGTTGGCAGACTCCGCCAGCGTAGGATATTTCACATCACTGGTGGGCGCCGCTATTCCGGCATAGGTAGCATTAAATATCTTGTTCCCATGTGATGCCTGTACAAACACGTTCAGCTCAAGATGTTTGTAACGGAAATTATTATTAAAGCCCCACTGGAATTTGGGGATAGCGCTGCCCGCAATAACGCGGTCTTCATAACCGATAGAGCCATTGCCGCTAACGTCTGTATAGTGATTATCACCAGCCTTGAATCCCATGGTATTGTCAGCACTGCCGTAAACACCCTGCCAGGGAATAAGATAGAATGCCCCTAGTGGCTGCCCGGTCTTCACTACCTGTATATTGGTATTAATAAGTCCTCCGCCGATAACGGGGCGGTACAGGATAGAATCCTTACCCAGACTTACCACCCTGTTCCTGTAAGCGGAAGCATTGATGGTAGCCGTCCAGGAGAAATCGTGTTGCTGAATGGCAGCAATGTCTACAAAGATTTCAAAGCCCTTATTATTTACTACACCCACATTCTTATACATGGTACCACCGCCGTCGTAGCTGGCAATGGGTACTTGTAACAGCAGGTCTTTTGTGCGTTTGTTATAGTAATCAGCGGTAATGTTCAGTCTTCCACCCAGCAGTCCTACATCCAGCCCTATATCCGTTTGTTTGGTGGTTTCCCATTTAAGGTCGGGATTACTGGGACTACCCAGCAGATAACCCTGGTACAATGTTGTAGTACCATAAGAATATTGTATGCCGTTGAGTAGCCCAAGGCTGCTGTATGGACTAATGGACTGGTTACCTGTAATACCCCAGCTGCCGCGCAACTTCAGATTGGAAAAAATACCCAGGTCTTTGATGAACTGTTCTTCAGATAGCCGCCATCCAACACCAATGGAAGGAAAGTATCCCCATTTATTGGCAGTGGTCTGGAACTTGGAAGAGCCATCTGCCCTGTAGGTAGCGGTAATAAGGTATTTATCATTAAAGGTATAGGAAGCGCGGCCTACGTAGGAAAGCAACGCCCAGTTGGTATAGGCAGATGAAATGCCCTGGGAGGTATTCAATCCCAGGTTATAATACCCGTTAGATGTAGAAGTGAGCCCGGAACCAACAGCTGAGAAAGTATTGTATTTGCTGGACGTTTCTTCCACAATACCCATTACAGTAAGGTCATGCTTTTCATTGAATTTCTTGTGAAAGGTGAGTGAGTTACTGTTCTGCAGGGTGTAGTTTTCCAGATAACTCTGACCGGAAGCCGGATTGCCCGGGCTTATCCAATCATTATTCAAATAGGCATTCCTGGAGGAATTCATGTCCAGACCTACGTTCACATTGAAAGATAACCAGTCTGTAATATCATATTTAAGCCGGCTGTTCACTACTATAGCATTGGCAGAGTTATCACTCTTCCTCTCCTTAATGGTCATGTAAGGATTTGACCAGATCGGAGAAATGGCGAACCGGTTGTACTGGGAACCTGAATCGTATATTGGTTCAGTAGGCGCCCATGCCAGCGCCGCCATTACCGGGTTGCCCTTACCGCCGATATCACCGTTATTGTGTGAGTTAGTATGTGTAGCAAAGATGCCCAGGCCTATACTTACTTTGTTGCTCAACCTGCTGTCCAGGTTGGCCCGCAGTGCATATTTTTCCTGGTTGGTATTGACCAGCAGGCCCGACTGGTTCACATAATAGCCCGAGATATAGTATCTCGATTTTTCCGTTCCGCCTGAAACAGAAAGCTGGTGATTCTGTGTAGTGCCGTTATGAAAGATCAGGTCCTGCCAGTTGGTCCCTTTGCCTGCATAGGCCGACGGATCAGCAAATACGGACGATCCTGCAATATGATTGGCCTGTTGCGCATATCCCACCGCATCCAGCAGTTTGTATTTTTTCATTGGCTTGTTGCTGCTCAGGAAACCATTATACTCAATATGCGTAATGCCAGCCTTGCCGCTTTTGGTAGTGATAATAATAACACCATTGGCGCCACGCGATCCATAAATAGCGGTAGCAGAGGCATCTTTCAGTACTTCCATGGATGCAATATCATTTACATTGATATCCTGTATACCAATGCTGCTTAGCGCCACTCCGTCAATTACATACAGCGGGTCATTACTGGCATTGATGGAATTGGCGCCCCTTATGCGGATCTTTACCGCTCCCCCCGGTGCACCGGAGCTATTGGCTACCGAAACGCCTGCTACCCTGCCCTGAAGGGCAGAAGAGGCATTTAACACAGGTTGATCTTTATAGGCGTTCGCATTCAACGAAGAGATCGCACCTGTAAGGTCTTTCCTTTTTTGTGTACCATAACCTACCACCACTACTTCTCCCAGGCCCTGGGTTGTTGGTTCCAGTTCTACGTTAATAGTGCTGCGGTTATTGACTGGTACTTCTTTACTGCTATACCCCATCAGGTTGAAGGTAAGAGAGGCTCCTTTAGGAGCGTTAATGGAAAATCGCCCATTATTGTCTGTTTGTGTATTTACGGAGCTGCCTTTTATGTACACAATAACACCTGGCAAAGAGGTGTCTCCTGCACTTACCCTGCCGCTGACGGGTTGCTGTGCATAAAGGAGCAATGCATAACTACTGAAAACAAAGCATAGGAGCAGCTTTTTCCATAACGCGAGATAGCTTTTCATGACAATTTAAATTTTTGTACCGTGGAAAATATTCATTGTTGAGTGCAAGTATATGCCCACTGCCCCGGTAACTACCGGGGGTAAATGATCAAAAAAGGGGGTTAAACTGGTAAAATGGACTACTCTTTCCAGTTTACCACATTGAAATCGTTGTTAAAGGAGCTACGGTATTTTTTTATGTATTCAGAAGGGTTCATTCCAAAGAGCCCGGAGAACTGTTCCCGGAAATATTTCATGTCGCTGATGCCTACCCCGAAGGCTGCTTCATTCACATTACAACCAGTACTTAGCAGTAATACAGCTGCCCGGCGTAAACGGATAAACCGGATAAAAGCGTTTACAGAATGCCCGGAAACCAATTTTACCTTTTTATAAAGGTTGGAGTGGCTCATCCCTATTTCGGCTGCCAGTACTTTGATGGTAAAATTGTCTTTGTCAAGATTGTCTTCCACAATGCTGATACAGCGTTCCAGGAAATTCTTGTATTCCGTGGAGATCCGGGCATCATTCTTTTTGAGGGTGATCTTATCAAAGAAATAGCGTTGCAATACATTCCTGTTCTGGAGGATATTGTCGATACGGGCGGTCAGCAGCTCTTTTTCAAACGGTTTTACAATATAGTCGTCCGCTCCGCACTCAATACCTTTCAGTTTGATTTCCTGTGAAGGACTGGCTGTGAGCAGGATAACGGGGATGTGGTTAAGGGTGGGGTCCTGTTTAATGGTTTTACATAGTTCTACCCCGCTCATTCCTTTCATGAACACGTCACTGATAATAATATCCGGCGAGTATTCCCGGGCCATCCTCAGCCCTTCCTCTCCATTATCTGCTTCATGGAAAAGGAATTTTTCGCTAAAAAGCAGCTGCAGGTAATCTCTGATCTCCGCATTATCGTCTACTACCAGGATAGACCGTTTACCTGAAATAATATCGCCTACAGGGCTTTGTTCTATTTCGGCTGCCAGGCGGGCCGGAGGCATCCCAGTAGGAATATTACCCATCAGCTCTTCCAGCAGGGCAGGGTTTTTCTCCATTTCTTCGAAAATATACTGCCCCGAGAAATGGAGGGTGCCTTTTTTGAGCCTTACCACAAATGAGGTTCCCTGTCCCGTTTCACTGGTAAAAGATAGATTTCCTTTATGGCGCTCAATAAATTGTTTGGACAGGTATAGCCCGATACCGAAACCGGCTTTCCCAGGCAGATTATCTTCCTTTACCTGGTAGAATTTTTCAAACAGGCGCTGGCTGGAGTTTTCGCTAATGCCACAACCTGTATCTGTGATAGTGACAGTGACGTCTGTCCTGTCTTCGCATACTTCAAAACTGACTGTTCCGTTTTCCGGTGTAAATTTCAATGCATTGGAAAGCAGGTTGAATAGTACGATCTCTATTTTTTCCCTGTCGGCGTATACCTCCAGCTGTCCCGGGGAATTGAATGTATAATTAATATGCTTTGTTCTTGCCTGCTGGCTGAAACACAGGTACACCTCCCGGCAAAGGTTGTGGAGATCCAGCCGGGTTATTTTCAGCCTGTCGGCCTCACTATCTGCTTTGCGGAACAGCAGCAGCTGGTCTACAAGGCTTAACAGGCGGCGGGCATTCCTATATACTACCTCCAGGCCGTTGCCGGTCGTTTTTTCACTGCTGTTAAGCATCTCCTTAACAGGATTGATGATCAGCGTTAGCGGTGTTCTGAACTCATGTGATATATTGGTAAAAAAGGCCAGCTTCTTTTCATTCAGTTCTTTTTCTTTCTCCGTTTCCAGCCGGGCCAGCCGGATGTCAAATGCCAGCTTTGTTTTTTGCGCTTTATACCGGAGGTATGTGTATGCCATACCTATAATAACAGTGCTATAAAGCAGGTAGGCCCACCAGGTTCTGTACCAGGGTGGCAGCACGGTTATTTGCAGGGTGTATTCCTGGTTGTTCCAGGCGCCTTCAGCATTGGTGGTCTTTAAGCGGAAGGTATAGCTCCCTTCATGCAGCCGGGTATAGTTCGCAGTTCTCGACTTTCCTACATAATTCCACCCTTTGTCCCATCCCTCCATATAGTACGCGTAATCTATTTTATCGGGGGCCGAGTATTCCAGGGCTACGAAGTCAAAAGCGACCACTGCCTTGTTATAAGGGATCTTCAGTGCTATAATATGGTCCTGTGTCCTTTGCGCAACATACTCCTTTGCCCGTTCTACCGGAACATTATCAATCTTAAGGCCCGTCAGCAGCACTTTGGGCATATTTGAAGAATACGTCAGACTGTCCGGGTAAAAAATGTTCAGTCCTTTAATACCGCCAAAGATAAATTCACCGGAAGGCAGGGCAAGGGCAGCATTATAGTTGAACTGATTGGATAGCAACCCATCCGACTGGGAAAAGTTCTTGAAGGTCTTTTGCTTCGGATTGAATTTTGAGATGCCATAAAATGTGCTGATCCATAGATTACCACTTTTATCTTCCAGTATTTTAAGGATGGAGTTATTGGAAAGGCCATTAGTCTTGTTTAATCGTGTATAAGTGCCGTTTTGTGTATTAAACAGCAGCAGTCCGCCACCTTCGGTACCTATCCAGCAATTCCCGGCCTTATCCTCATGAAAGGCCCGGACGGGATAACCAATATTAAATACCTGGTGCCGGCGGGTAACCCTGTCAATCTTTATCAGGGATGTATAGGTACCTGCCCAGCAATTACCGTTGTGGTCTTCCGCCATTGTAAGAATGTTAGTGAGGTTACGGTCGAACACCTCAAAGCGGTTGGTCTTCCGGTTGAACCGGTATAGTGGCCCATTGGTGCAAACGCCAGCCCACAGGGTTTTTTCAGCATCTTCAAATAAGGTCCAGGTATTTTTATCCTCTCTCCCGCTCTGTGGATCAAAACAGGGAAAGTGTTCAAAAGAGCGGGCTGTTTTGTTATAGCGGTAGATGCCCGTTCCCCAGGTGGAGATCCATATATTCTGCTGGAAGTCACTGATAATATTGGTTACAAAATCGCTGCACAGGGAAAGGTTGTTGCCGGCCAGGTGTTTATAATTGGTGAACTGATTGAGTTTTCTGTCCCAGATACTCAATCCGCCCCCATCGGTGCCAATCCATATATTATGATCAGCATCTTCGCAGAGCGACAGGGTAAAATCGTTGATCAGGCTATTGGGATTCAGGGGATCATGTGTGATACTGGCAAACCCGGTCCTTTTGGGATCAAGAATATTGATACCGCCTCTGAGGGTACCTATCCATTTACGGCCTTCACGATCTTCAAATATAGAGAACACAGCTGTACTAGTAAGCAGTTCCTTGTTTTGCGGTGATGTGAGGCTTGTAATTTTACCGGTAGCAAGCGGCATCATAAAAATGCCTTCTCCGTCGGAAGCTATCCACAACGTATTATGTTTATCGGTGAAAAGGTCCACTACCCTTTTGGAATGTGTTGTCAACACTCCAGTAAATACATTGGAAGCGATCTGGTATCTATACAATCCATCATCCGTGCCCAGCCATAGTTGTCCATTATTATCCGCCTCAAGGGCAATACCGTTCCTGATGCTGTCATTGATCACCCTCACCTTGCCGCTGTTATCATCATAAAGACAAAGCCCTACATTACGCACAAACAACCAGGTACGCCGGGTTGCATCCATTATCACCGACATCACCTCATATTGCGTTGTAACAGCTTTCCCATTCCATAGCGGCACCTGTCTGGCTGCTCCTACACCATTATAAATAAGCAACCCTTCTCCATTGGTACCGATGAAAACGGTTTCTTTTAGTCCTGGTTTGATTGAATTCACCCAGGCCTGGATCTTTTTTTCCTTTGTGCCTTTATAAGGGAGATAGTTCAGGCCAGAGAAACGACCGGTAGCATCGCTGTAAATACTGATGCCGCCACGGGTACCGATCCACAAACGGTTATGTTGATCTTCAGTGATACATGCAATCCTGTTGTTGGCTACGGAATTTGTATCATTGAATTCATTCCTGTAAACAGTGAAGGTATATCCATCATACCGGTTTAATCCATCATAGGTACCAAACCACATAAACCCATTATGGTCCTGATAAATACTGGTAACAGCATTGTTAGAAAGTCCGTGTTCAATGCCCAGGTAAGTAAGCAGCGGAGGAAGTGCAGCAAAAGAATTGGTTAGTGCAAAGAATGCACAGCAAACCCAGTAGATGGCTGGCCTCAGATACTTTATCATTATTCACTTTATTAAATACTGTCCCCTATATGTTTTTCACAACGACTTAACAAAATATACGAAATTTATTTTAATAAAGGAAATATAAAGAATAGAATGTATGCTCTAATTTTGATCCTGGCACGTCATTAACTTTTTATTAACTAATTCTATCAATTGATTTCGTAAACTGCAGAGAAGTTTCCCAGATAGGGAGATTATTTAGCAGATTAAAACAATTTACGCTCTTATATGTTTCACTATTATGTAATACAGACTGTTCATTAACCCTAAGATGCAAACAGTGAGATTATAGCAGGTTATAACTGTAAATTAAAAAGAATAGCTAACTTATTAAAATCAGCATTACAAACTCATCAGGAGAAATACTTTCCTGTAAAACTGCCTGGAACTTTGATTCTCTTAAAATAACTATTGCGATGTTAGTTCTAAACGAATACAACGGGCAATTAATGACTGATCCTGAATGCGACGAATTTGGGAACATACTTTTAAAATTTGGCATACCCTATATTGTTGAATCGTTCTACCTGATGGTAGGCCATTGTGAGCCAGACAACAGATATGAAATGTACATCTCTGTACTTCGTCAGCACTCCATTGCCATGTTACATCAAGTTTGCCCGATACTGCAGGCTTGCAATGTCTCATTTAAGGTTTTGAAAAATAATGATCTGGTAGATCAGAGCAATGGGATGTTGCATGGTATCTCTACCTCTGGTAAAACACTGACGATTTTCCCGAAATCTGCAAAAGATGCTGCATGGCTGGCTCAAAAGATTGAAAAACTAACCAAAGATTTTCATGGTCAGTTTATTAAAAATTGCCAAAGAATTGGTCAGATTTTATATTACCCGCTCAATGCTCCTGCTCTTCCTTATACTATTCCAAAACAATACAGAATAAAACGTCGCAAAGGCCTGATCGGTAAATACTACCTGCCTATAAAACTGATCCGGTTTAATCCCAAAGGTGATATCATGATGGGGGTCAATTTCCGGAAAATGGCCATAACACCCTGCCTGATTAAACAGGCAAGAGCCAATGCCTATGAAGATCTTAATGGAAGGAAACCTTTTCACCGCCTGATCTGGCAAAAATCAGTCATCGAAAACCTGGGAAACACTATTCCGGTACCAGGAATTATTGATCTCTGCATACAGGATGAAGATTACTACCTGATAACAGAATTCATTGAAGGGCCAAGTCTAAGTGAAATGGTACGTACGCTTCATCAGGACACGAAATGGGGCGATTTAAAAATACCGGTAAAAATAGATCTGCTACATTTATTCAGGCAGGCTGTTCTTATCGTGGAGAAAATCCATGCTGCCGGATATATTCACCGGGACATTCAAATCAACAACTTCCTCATAAACAGAGGTAAACTTTATATTATTGATTTTGAATTGTCTTATAATTTTATCGATCATCTACCCAGGCCGGCTTATAGTCTTGGCACAAAAGGGTTCGTATCTCCCGAACAAACGGAAGGAAAGCTTCCGCAAACCGGTGAGGATATTTTCTCCCTGGGTGCTGTACTCGCTTATATGATTATAAATCCGGTTCACCGTAAGGAGTTTTCAGATAATATTTATGATGATCTGCTGGCCTGTGGTATAGAAAATAAATTATTAGCGCTTATCAGTGGTTGCCTGCAGGAGAACCCCATTAACCGGCCCAATATCCCTGCTATCAAAGATGCTTTAACAACCATCATCAGTAATATAAATGATAAGGGGAAATCTTAATACCAAATACTTCAAAAATTATACAATGAAAACGAGGGACATCATATTAATCACTTGCTATTTTCTGTATACAAGTATGTTCCTGTATGCTGCCGTATACAAATTGTTAAACTTTCATATCTTTTTCTTACAGATGAAAAGCCAGCCCTTTGATGAAAGGGTGACACCACTATTGGTGTATGGGATCCCAATAGTGGAAATCTGCGCATCAATAATGATGCTTACCATCCGGTTCAGGAAAACGGGGATGTATTTATCTACTGCCCTGATGACATGTTTTACTATATATATCATCATCATTAAATTAAATTTCTTCGATAAAATACCATGTAGTTGCGGAGGTGTCATCTCAAGCTTCACCTGGACCCAACATCTCTTCTTTAACCTATTCTATTTATTTATCGGAGGTATCGCGATCTACCTGGAGCAATCTCCTAAGGAACAGCCCTCCTTATGGCACAGCACTTATTCAAACAAATAAGAGACAGTTATTTAGAAACAATCATTTTTCACTTAAAACTTGAAAGAAATGAAAAATCAATCCCGGGCAAGCCCTGGTAAATAACTTTTAAAGCACCAGACATTGAATCGTAAACCATTGAATAATCACTAAAAAAGGGACAATTACAAAAGATCAGCATTGGTAAAGTACAAAGTGCTCTGGGCCATTATCTGAGTCACAGTCAATACATTTTCCTGAAAATTAATCACTTCTTAATTTATTTAAAACATGAGACGAATCAAATTAATATTCGCAGCGATTGCCGCGTTTACAGGTATCGGCGGCGCTATTGCATCAAGCCACCATTACGCTTCATCCTCTATGATACATGATTGGGTTGATCTGGATAATCAAACCGTACTTCTCAGCCAAACAACAGCACAGGCGCAAACGCTATGTGCGGGTACACTTAGTATTTGCCTGAAAGCAAGGGATAATTACAATATCACTACTCATGGATCGCTAAAATAAAACCGCTTAACAGAAAAGCATCAGCAGCGCGCCTGTTGATGCTTTTCGTCAAATTAATAACCACTATTTTGAATAAGTGCCGGGTTTAAACCGATCTGGGAAGATGGAACAGGCCATAACGTATCGGATTCTTTCCACCTGGGTTTAATTGCGGCCAGGGTCTCATTAACTGCCCCTGTTCTCTTAAGATCAAACCATCTATGTCCCCATTCAGCAAATAACTCAACCCTTCTTTCCTTTTGAATAGCTGCCAGTAAATCAGCCTGAGATATATCCGGATGAACTGCTGCCATTAAAGGCAGCCCCGCCCTGTAACGAATAGTATCAAGATCTTCTATGGCAGCAGGTAAGGAATGTAAAGCAGTCCTGCTTTCTGCCCGTATTAAATACAGTTCCGCCAATCGGATCACCGTAGTGTATTCTGTTAGCTTAGGGTCTGTAAAATTAGCCCGCTGTTTATATTTAAAAGGGTATTGGTATACAATACTATTTATGGTCTTGCTTGCCACCCAGGCTGTTTTGCGCTTATCGTTGCTCTCAAATGAACCAGCTAATGAAGGGGTTAATGCAAACAGAGGCCTGGAAGAAGCTGAGGGAATGAGGATGTTCCCTTCCATCGTGTTATAACCTTTTAAAACAGGACTGATCTGGAAAATGGCTTCTGCGCTGTTAGCGAGGAAAACCATGTCTGCATTGGGCTCCAGATGGTAGATACCGGCATCGATCACTTCAGACGCCTCTTTTTCGGCATTTGACCACTCTCCCTGATAAAGATAAAACCTGGACAGTAAGCTGACAGCTGCCCACTTATTAGCGCGGTTCTTTTCACCTGCCGGATAAGCAGATGACAAAAGTGTTTTAGCCGAAGTCAGATCTTCCACTATTTTCTGTTTAATTAAAATTAAACTTGTCCGGGGCATTACTGCATTTATGGTATAGTCTGTAGTTGTAATTAAAGGCACTTCTCCGAATAATTCAATCAATTCAAAATACAGGAATGCCCGAAGGAATTTACATTCTCCTGTCAGTTGGTTATTGATGTTTTCACTTAGCTTTTTATTACCGGATAATTGTTCCAGGCTATTGTTAATGATATATATCAATTCATAAGCATTCCCCCAGAAGTTTTCCTTTATGGTTTGATTATCCGGCAAAACAACATTTGTATAAAACTCAGTACTACGGGGGTTTATTCCTGTGTATACGAATTCATCAGCATACATTCCGGGATAAATTGTAGTAGATCCGGAAAGCAGGTTAGATGATCCGGAGCCTGTAGAATAGATGCCGGATATAGATTCGATTGCCGATTCATCATTAGAAAATGCCTGGGAGCTTGTAATTTTATTAAGAGGAGGATTAACGTCGGTAAGCTTTTTGCATCCTTCACTAAAAATCGCCACTGCTATAACAATCGTAAAAAATAATTTACTCATACATGGAATTTTAAAACTTATCTGGATAATTGAATACCAAATGCAATAGTCCTTTCTACGGGTAATGAGAAAGGATTAGCTGTCTCAGGATCACCACCATCATAATTGGTTATTGTAAACAGGTTTTGCGCCTGGCAATAGATCCTTAAATTGTCGATATGCATGCTGGATGCCCAGGACTTGGGAAGACAGTAAGAGACCTCTGTATTTCGCAGTTTGAAAAATGTAGTCCGGGAATAAACCACACTGGACGTAAGCACATAACTTTTTTCTGCAAATACGTCTCCGGAAGGATTAATTGAAAATCTGGCGAAATCTGCGTTATCACCTGGTTTTTGCCAACGGTTAAGTACCCGGACCGACTGATTGGACATCATTCCTGGCAACAGGTTATTCACATAAATGGCAGAGCGGTAATTGGGTAACATCTGTCTTCTTAGTTCTCCCAATACTTCAATACTCAACCCTTTAAATTTCAAACTGCAATGAATACCGCTGAGATATTGAGGATCAAGATGGCCTATCACGCTGTAGTCGGCTGAAGAATAGATGCCATCATTATTAATGTCTCTCAGTTTGTATAAACCAGTCTTCCTGTCTACTCCATCTGATACCAGCTTATTGAGTACGTTGACGGATTGGCCAACAACAAAAGTTCCATTATAGCTTGAAACAGACAGCTGATCATAACGAAGTAATTTGTTTTTGGGAATGGTAAGGGTAATGCCAACGTTCAGTGTTACAGCATTCTTATGTAAAAGATCACTGCTCAGTTCAATCTCCCAACCCTTATTTTCAATCACAGCATTATAATTGGTAAGGATGCTATTAAAGCCGGTTTGGGAAGGTAATGTAAGATTAACCAATTGATTATCGTTCCGGTTAAGGTAAAAAGAAAAGGCCCCCTGTATCCGGTTCTGAAGTAACTGAAAATCCAGGCCCGATAAAAACTTTATGCTTCTCTCTGAATGATAAGCCTTATTATATAACGCATCAGGAGCCATTGCGGGAGTATGCGAATATGGGTTCACGATAGTAGAGGACCAGCTATCCAGATATTTATAATCACCTATCTGATCGTTCCCGGTCAAACCAAAACTTCCCCGCAACTTGCCATAATGGATAAAAGGCAATGCATTCTTAACAAAAGCTTCTTCAGAAAAAATCCATGCAGCACCAATAGCTCCCATGGTATTAAAACGATTCCCCGGACTAAACCTGCTGCTGCCATCACGTCGTCCGGAAATATTCAATAGATACCTGTTATTCAAATTGTAGGTGATCCTTCCAAAGAGGGCTGCATATTTGTACTCATTACGATCCTTTTTTTTCATTATGAGATAATGAGCCGCTTCCAGAGAATTAAGCCAGGCATCGTTATTATATCCGCCGCCTACGATTGCGGAGGTCAGGATATCGGTATATTGCCAGGAACCACCTGCCATTAATATGAATTTCGATCCGGCCAGTTGAAAACTATATTCAGCCTGAGGTTCAATAATAAAACTTCTGAAATCATTATTTCCAAATGAAGAAGAACCTTTCAGTGTATCTGAAAGGAATGGGTTTTGCGATGCAATAGGCAGTACTGAATATTCCTTTACATGCATGCTATTATACCCCATACTCGATTTAATAACAAGGTTTCGCAGGATATGGTAACCAATATTTAAATTTACAATCAGATTCTCCTTTCCTATGCTGTATTTTTTTAAATAGTTGGCCAAAGGGTTTTCAAATGGTTCTCCCCCCTCCTCCCAGTTTAGCTGATTGCCAGCATTATATTTATATACCTTTGGGGCATTCGGAGGTAGAAATATAGAATTGAACGAGCCATCAAATAAATGATTGTTGTCCAGGGAGTAATTACCGTATAATCCTACCTGAAAAAGGCTATCAGCAGATGTATGATTAATAGACAAATTTAAACTGCCACGCATATAGGACATATTATTGCGGAATTCGGTCGTTTTCCTGACAAAGCCAATACCCAAAAAAAGTTGGGTTAATTTGTCACCTTGCGCTAATGAGATATTTGCATTGCTGTATTTAGCCTGTCCACCTATCAGTAAATTTTGCCAGTCAGTTTGCCGTGTAGTGTCCCAACTTTCCAGATCCGGAGCGTATCCTTCTGTACCTGGTGTTTTAGTGGGTGTAATACCATCATTTTGGAAAGCCTCATGTCTCATTTCCAGATACTGGGGCGTAGAAAGCAAATGTATCCGGGAAATAGTACTGACTCCCTGGGTAAAATCAACCGAGAAGCGAGGCATTCCTGCTGTATCTTTTTTTGTAGTAATCAAAATAACGCCATTGGCGCCGCGGCTTCCGTAAATAGCAGTTGCATCAGCGTCCTTTAATACTTCTATGCTTTCAATATCAGCAGGATTAATACTCGTAAGAGGGCTTATGCCACTGTTTACATTCTGTGAGGCAATCGAGTTAAAGATGTTTACCTCCTGGTTATTAGCGGCAAGCGGTACCCCGTTAATAATAAACAGCGGATCATATCCATTGAATAAAGAGCTTTGTCCTGTTAATTGAACATGTACCGTAGATCCGTTGATACCATTACTTTGTGTAACCAATAATCCGGGTACTCTTCCCTGCAGTGCAATGATGGGATTTGTGACCGGGTAGCGTCCTATTTCACCAGCCTTTACCTCACTGATGCTGCTGGTATTAAAGCGTTTGGAACTGGTCCCATATCCAATTACTATCTGTTCATCCAATGAGCTACCTGAATCCGGCAGTTGTATGTGAAAAGTTGAATCGGGGGATACCGGTACTTCAACAGATTTGTAACCTATAAAGCTAATAACCAGGATGGGGTCTTTAACAGCCGTTTTTAGTGTAAATGCACCTGATGTATTGGTTATACATCCATCTTTTGAATCCTTTAATTTTACAGTGGCTCCTATAATTATATTACCATGGCTATCTTTGACGATGCCCTTCAGTACTAATTTCCTATTCTCTGTGGTTGTCGGCAATATAGTGTCCGAAGATAAAATCCTCCGGCTCACTTCTTTTATTATAATAATCTTATCATCTACATTCCAGGTAAATCCTTTCTTCTCCTGCAATTTCCAAAGAACGGAATCTACCCGTTTATTTTTCACATGGATCGTATATCGCCCTCTTGCATTAGGGTTATTCTTATTCATACTGAAGACCAGGCCCGTTTGTGCCCTGATATGTTCTATTATTACGGATAACGGTTGATTGTCCTCTGATAAGGTAACTACCTTGTTTTTAAAAAGCTGGCCATTAACCTGTGCAAATAATGAATAAGCATTCAAACAAAGAAAAGAAAACAGAATAGTGGCATTTGTAAATCTAATTAGCATAAACGAACTAAAAGTTAAATGGTTGATATTGATTTCCTGACACAGGACAAATCAAAACCTCAATTTGTATTAGAGGTCATTTTAAATAGTATCAAATAGTATGAATACCTGCCATATTTCAAGACTCTTGAATACTATACTACGTGGACAATTATCAGAATAACATTGGGATTTTAACAAATGGTATATTGAAAAGCAATTTCATTCCTAAATTTCTACGAAACAAGTGGCGCATTTATTTCTGATAATCTAAAGACCAACCGGATAACTTAATTCGCTCTGATTGTCAACGTTATGTAATAACTTATGCAATTTTTATCCTTTAAAAGCATATTAATATAATGTTGAATTACAATATCATATGATTTAAAGGAAGGAAAACAAGTAGAATTTTATAATATGTATTGTAATAATATGCGAGTTATGAAAATTAGTTGCACTCAGACTAATTACTTTTCGATTTCAGTGTTGTCAATAATACATTAGGCCAACCGCTTACAAGAAAGATATATAAGATTCTAAATATAAACTCATCAAATCAATGCTCTGCAAATTGAAATGATAGATAATAGATTGTCATAATTCTCATAATAATATTAAAATCAAACCACCAAACAATGGAAAGAAAACTGAGTTACAACAATTATGAGTTTAAAAACGGATACTTAAACAAGAATAGATTAACACTTCTTTCAATCATTTTACAGAGAGTTTAAGGTATACCTTAGACGCGAACTTTTGTGCCCTATGCAACAGGCATCATCCCGCAGTTACCCTGTTCATTCATATAATAACCAGGGTAGTTAACATTAAATGCTTTCCCTCCGGCTAACCAACTTTAGGTAATTCTCATACTCACAGGCTTTCCAGTTCAGGAGTAGACTAATTACCAATGTCAATAATTACATACAAAATTTAAAAATACTTTGCAAATATGCAGAATCCAGAGGATAATGAACTGATTCAGCTTTTAAAGAGTGAAAGCGAAAAAGGCTTTAATAAAATATATGAAAAATATTACCACTATGTTTACCAGACAATGTTCTACAGGTTTAGAAATGAAGAGGAAGCAAGAGATACTACACAAGAGGTATTTATCAATCTTTGGAAAGACAAGGATTCTATAGTGGTTAAAAAAACGTTAAGAGCATATTTATACAAATGCGCCAGAAATCGTATGATAAATAAATTGAAGAAAAAAAAAAGAACTGAAGTCCATCATAAAATATTTACAGATCAAAGCATCATAAAACAAGACTTAATGGATGACGATTCTAAGGAAAGATATAATAAAGTACTAAAAGTATTGAAAAGCCTACCGAAAAACCAACAGGAGTATTTTAAATCGGTGCATTTAGACGGTAAGAAAGCAAAAGAAGTGGCGGATGAGAATGGTGTGTCTGTAAATACGGTCAGGTCCACTATTAATACTGTTATGGCAAAACTTCGTTCAATATTTAAGCCGAAATAAAAATATTTTTTTCTAAAGAACTAATTAAAATAACTAACAGCTTTGTCTATAAGTAACAATAAATCTGCTATGGAAAATAGAGCCCTCATAATACGCGAACTTGTAATTGCCGAATCATCCGGAACAATTACACAGAAAGAAAAGGAATTCCTGGACGAGTTAAGAGATGAACACCCCGAGATAAAAGCGTTTTCGGATGATATTTATCAGGTACTGGCACCTATCAGGGAAAAATCCTTTAAGAAGGATAACCCTCCGATAGATGAGATATTTAAGCTTGCGAAGAAAATGCAATCTGCCGAACGTACTAAAATTTTTAAATTAACAGGGCGAATTGCTGCCTGCATGATAGGTTGTTGTGTGATAGGCGCTCTTTTTTACTATCACAATAGTAAAAGAAAATCATCGTCTTTGCTTGCACAAAAATCAAAAGCGTATTTATTAATCGGTGGCCGGCGAATTGATTTAAATGGTAAAGATGGAGTAGTAGGATCGAATGGCGAATTGCTATTAAATAATACAAAAGAAAAGCTGGTATTAGGTAAAAAGCCGGAAGACTCCATCTGCAAATTAGTAGTTCCTGCTGCAAAAGATTTTAATATCCAGCTAAGTGATGGTAGCATTGTTTCATTAAATCCAGCATCTTCTATGGAATTTCCGTTAAAATTCCCTTCGCACACTCGGACTATTAAAATCGAGGGAGAAGCCTATCTGAATATTAAGTCGGACCCATCTAAACCATTAGAAGTAATGCTTCCAAATTGCAAATTACAAGTGCTGGGAACAGAATTTAATGTAAGTACCTATAATAAAAATGAATCCATTATATCACTGGTCAGGGGTCGTCTTAATGTAAAAGATGATCATCATCTTACAAAACTCGATCCCGGGCAACAAGCGTTTAGCAATGGAAAGATAACCACTGTCAGACCTTTTAATAAGGACAGTTTATTGAATTGGAAAAATGGCCTGATTAATATTGATAATGTTGCTATTGAAACAATTCCATCAATGGTGTCAAGGTACTTTGGAGAGAAGCTGGTCATCGATGAATCTGCTCAGGGAATTATTACAATGGTTGCATTTGACCGCCATAAAACAGTTGATGCCTTTTTAAACACGTATTGCCAGGCTAACGAACAGTATCAGTTAAAATCGTATAAAACAGGCAATGTGTACCATCTAAAATCATTACGTTCAGATACAAATATTCTATAAAGATCAATGGTTGGTTGAATAAATACAGATAGTTTAGCAGTAGACGCCCAAACTAGATCCATTCGTTTGTTAACTGTAATTCAGCTACTAGATATATTGCTGGTAAGTCCTTACTGGCAAAAACTACATCTACTGGATTTATACATTGACTGCTGCCGCTATTCCTTCTTCCTCCTGATGAGGCTACTTTCAGTTAAATGTTTCTCTGAAAGCCAAAGGAGAAAGGCTTGTTTTTGCCCTGAACAGTTTACTAAAAGACTGCGGATGTTCAAAGCCCAGATGATATGCAATTTCAGCGATAGAAAGAGAAGTGGAGCTAAGCAGGTCCTTTGACTGTTCAATTACGCTGTTCTGAATATATTGCTGGGTATTTTGCCCCGTCAGTGAACCCAGCATATCACTTAAATAGCGCTGTGACAGTTTTAATTGGGAACTGATATATTGAACAGAGGGTAAGCCTTCTTTTAATCCCTTGTCTTTTTCAAAATATTCCTTTAATAATTTATCCAGGGATACAAGAATTTCATGATTGACTTCTTTCCGAGTAATGAACTGACGATTATAGAAACGGTTACTGTAATTCAGCAAAAGTTCAATATGTGAAACCAGGATATCCTGGCTGAACTTGTCTATATTATTCTTTAACTCATTACCTATGATGTTGAACAGATTGGTAATAATCTCCTTCTCATTTTCCGACAAAAAAAGCGCTTCGGAGACATCATAAGAGAAAAAGCCATATTGATGAATAGATGTGCCTAACGGATAACTTCTTATAAAATCAGGATGAAAGTACAATACATATCCTTCATAGCTATTTATATCGGATGATGAAGTGACAATTTGTTTAGGCTTTAGAAAAGCCAGTCCGCCTTCCTCAAAATCATAATATCCCTGTCCATACTTCACATGTCCCTTAAAATTATTTTTGAATGAAATTTTGTAAAAATCAAGACTGATTCTTACTTCTTTTTCAAATGTACCTGTCGAAATATTGTTATAATCAATTAATGCAATCAGCGGGTGTAATGACGCCGTTTGCCCTAATTGACGCGTTAACTGCGAAATGCTGTTAAAGTGTAGAATATCGTTTTTCTGCTTCATCAGGCTACTAAAATAATCAATTTTGTGCGGCGGGACGAATAACAATATCTCCTACTTCAACGTCTGCCGGTTGGCTGATGGCATAAATGACAGCATTAGCAATTGCTTCAGGACTAATACCCATCTTTCCCATATTTGTTAAAACCATCTTCTTCATTTCTTCATTCTTAATGTTATTCACGAAATCCGTTTTAACGACCCCAGGTGAAATGCCAGTGATCCGTATGGAGCCGTCTGACTCCTGCCTGAATGCTTCTGAAATAGTACGTACTGCATTCTTTGTACCTGCATATACTCCCTGCAGGGGAACTATTTTAATACCGGATGTGGAGATAATATTTATAATGTGCCCCGACTGCTGTTGTTTAAAGACAGGTATTGCAGCGGCCATTCCATATAATACGCCTTTCAGGTTGATATCAATCATTTCTTCCCACCCTTCAACATCCAAATGATCAATGCGGCTAAGTTCGCTCGTACCTGCATTATTAACAATGGCATCCAGTCTTCCATAATTTTCAACAGCCAGATTCACTAACCGTACTAAATCTGATTTGCGCCTTACATCAATTGCTGCACAGACCGCCTCTCCTCCATTAGTTTTAATTAATTCAACATTTTCTTCTAATAGTACCTGTTTTCGTGCTCCTAAAACTACTTTAGCGCCATGCTCTGCCAATGCGATAGCGGTTGCTTTGCCAATACCACTGCTGGCTCCTGTTATAATAACTACCTTCCCTTTGATTAGATTTTGCATATGTTTCAATTTGATTTCAATGCAAAACTCGCACTTCTGTTTATGCAAAAAGTAGTCAGGTTGGTAATTGCCTTAGTCGGATTGGTAATGGCAGATGTTGTTAAGGATAAATACACTGCACCTGACTGTTTTGTTCCCTGATGTAGCTTTAGAATATGGTTCAGGATTTATTTTCAATTTAACTTCACCTGATATTCACGTCAGATAAGGTACTGTTTATCATTAACAACATCTGGCGCGAAGATTAAAGGGAGGTATTACCTATGTTTATTTTTAAAATTTCTTACCTTACTATGCCTGTAAAATGAAGAATAGGAATATGAAAATGAACGTAGATTTTTTTGAAATAATTTATAATCATCCTCTACTCAAAAAAGAAGATTATAAAGAAATTAGTAAAGCACATACCAGGATTGAGCTTCAACAGGGGACTATGCTTTTAGAGATTGGCAAAATTGCTAAAGAATTCTACATAATAGAAGAAGGGTTATTCAGGTCATTCCTTTATGATTATAACGGTAATGAAATAACAACAGAATTTTACTGCTCAAACGAAATATTAATAGAATCTTTCTCTTTATTCCACAGAATACCATCAAAAGAAAATTTTCAGGCAATAACAGATGCCGTTGTTTGGAAAATCCGGTATGATACCTTTCAGGAACTACTTCAGCATGTCGAAGGACTCCGGGAATGGGGAAGGAATTGGGCGACTAACCAATTATTCACCCTGAAACAACGCTCAATTAATGTATTGACAATAAATGCTACGGACAGGTACTTACACCTCATTAAGGAAAGACCACAAATCATTAAACAATCTCCGTTAAAATATATAGCATCTTATTTAGGCATCACGGATACCTCATTAAGCAGAATCCGAAAGGATATTTCTGCCAGTTAGTATTTCTTGTCATATGGCAAGTCCATTTTTCTTTATAGCAATTAATTTTGGTCTATTAAATTCAATTTAAAAGCTGAAATAATGAGAAATGTAATTAACTGGTTTGAAATTTATACCTCAGATTTTGACAGGGCAAAAAAATTCTACAGTGAAGTATTTAAATATAAGCTAACTGATCTTCCAATGAGTAGCGACAGACATTCACAGATGCAGTACGCTACCTTCCCGGATAATGAAAATGAATTTGGCATAAACGGGGCATTAGTAAAAATAGAAGAAGCGAAACCGGGGATTGGCGGAACGCTGGTATATTTTGCTACAGAAGAAATTACAGCAGAACTAAGCCGGGTTGAAGCTGCCGGAGGAAAAATTATCCGTCCTAAATTGAATATTGGAGCGTTCGGTTTTATTGCCTTGATAGAAGATACTGAAGGAAATATGATCGGCTTACGCTCAGAGAGATAATTTCAGATAGATGAACTCACATAAAAAAATTTGTTGTCCGGAAGCTAAATCGGCAGGTATTTACACTACCTGCCGATTTTTTTTATGGTTACAGATTGATCTATTAAGCCAGATATAAAACATCTTACGTATTCCCACTCATTTTTTCAAATGCGTAGAAATACGCTTTTGAAATTCATTAACCTTGTATTAACCTCTGTATTTTAAAAAAAACGTTTTCTTCGCAAAACCAATATTATTCCACCGTATAACCTGTAGCCATGAAGCAATTACCCCTCTGCTTATTATTACTCTTAACCTCCATCAATAGCGTAAATGCGCAGGATAGCCTTATCAGGTTACCAGACAGATATCTTGCCCAGGTTCAGCATACATCCCGACAATTTGAACAACGGAGAAAGCAATTGAGAGATTGGCCCGGCCGGAAAAACTATCGGAGATCGATTCTTTGGTTGCCAAAAATATTTTCACCGGATCAATTGAAGATTTAGTGAATCTTAAGTTGGGGCTAAAGAATAAGTTGTTTCCTAATTTGCTATCGCGAAAAGACAAAGTAAAAAATAAAATAACTGCAAACTATGAGTAAACTATTAGACCATCATGACATTTTCTATTTCCGTATCCCTCTTGACACAGTACCATTTGAAGAATTACCTGTTCCAATAACGGAACGATATGCCTATGGTAGATTCTACCATGTCGCTTCGGTACTTAATGAACCATCAATTTTCCATATGTTTGGTGTGTATGATTTCTTAACAGTTGAGCCAATAAAGGACATACATCTATTTAAAGATAAAGACTTGCTATTGGGCGAAGTCATTTCATGTGAACCTCCATTACGGGGAAGACATAAATGGCCGTTACTTGGCCAGGAGCCGATTAATATTGTAAAGGCTGATTTGCCTCATTTAAAATTTGGGGGGAAAGATAAAAAGACGGCATTTTATTTAAAAGAAGGTAATTATTATACGTTTTCCGGAATAGAGACGGAGTATGAAAATGTTAAACACCTGCAAGAGCCAGATTTTAATGGAGAAACTAATATCATAATCAAAATAGCCATTGAATTAATAAGAAGGAAATTAAAAGAGCTTGGGCAAAGCATTAGCAAACAAGAATTCGAAAATATAGCCTTCTCAATTTTTAGAAACAGGTTCGATAGTAGCAAAATTAATGATACTGATATCTGGCATTATATAAAACATGTAATTCCTGAAATCTTGGAAATACCGATTTACAGTGAAGTTCCCAAAGCAGTAAGAAGGAAAGCATTGAATGAGGTGAACGGTTTAGAAAGAGATTAAAATATAATCAAATTGAACACCACTATTTCACGTTACTCTATGCATTTTAAATACATAATCCATATAATATATGAATTACTTTATCAACATTTTTTAAATATTTTTCCCGAATAAAAATATCAGTTATTTTTATTACGACTTTAGATTCCACAACCCCATAATATGTTACAACCATCATCCTTTATACTTTTGTTAGGCTTTCTAACATTGACGATTAGAATGAGTGTGTCGGCCCAAAACAATCCAATATTTCGCGTTCCGCAAATAGGTACGTCACCTGTTTCGCAGGCTCCGCAACCTGCTATATCCGATTTTAAAAATATAGAAGTCTACAGGCAACAGTTATCACAAGAAACAAATGATATTAATGCCAGGGCAATGCAGGAGGTAGAGAGTTTTGAAAACAAAAGACAAGATATTCTGAATAATGCTGCGAAAGCATTTGCGCCGGAAGAGCGCCTGATTCCTGTTATATCCCGCGAAAAATTTGCCTTGACAAAGATATATTGGAACACACTTTTTCAACTGGAAGATATGGCCCGAAATGAAAATCTTTCACTGCTAAAGGCCATTTATCTGATTGAAAATGCTTACCTGGACAATAAATTACCGTTTGAAAGGTTTCAAAAACTGATAGATGACAAAACGGAACTTTGTAAGTATATTATGAAAAGGGATAGGTTGCCCGACAATGATTTGGCAAAGCAATACGCCATTCAAAAGCTCTTCTCGGAAAAGATCAACCGGTATGATCCTTATACTAAGACCACAAAAGTTACTTCTCCTTTCAGCTATGATTTCAATGATTTTTTGGGGCATGAACATTGGGAAAATATGTTCGTGTTTAAATTACTTATCAGTGGTAAAGGACAGTGCCATTCCATGCCCTTGTTATATCTAATTATGGCAGAGCAATTAGGAGCAAAGGCATATCTTTCTTTTGCGCCCTCGCATACGTATATTCAATTTTACGATCCTAAAGGCACAATGTATCATTTTGAAACTACCAATGGCAGATTGGTATCCAATAATTGGTTGATGCAATCAGGTTTCATCAATGCAACTGCTATTAAACGTCAAACATATCTGGACACTACGAGTCAAAAAAAATTGATAGCTGACTTGATGATGGATCTCATTTATGGCTACATGCGGAAATATGGAAATGACGAATTTGTGAGCCAGACACTGAAAGATATCCAATTCTTATCACCGGATAATTTGCAAGCCCTGATGTTACAAGCCGAGATAAAAGCAGATAAAGCGAAACAGGCAATATATGCTGTGGGCATCCCTCCTCCCGATAAACTATCTCAATACCCGGAAGCATACCGGTTATACACCGAAATGCAGGCAGCTTATAAGCGGATTGATGATTTAGGATATCAAAACATGCCGCCTGATGCATATCAAAAATGGTTAGCCTCTGTGAAAAAGGAAGCGCAGAAACAGGAAAGTGCGGAAATTTCTGCCCGCCTTAAACAGTCATTAAAGCCAAAAACAACAGTAACTCTCAAGCCTCAATAGTTTAATAATGTAAAATATACTTTACACATGAAAAAGTCAATTATCCTCAAATGGCTGTTTGTGTTTTCCTGTATCTTCTCCTGCTTATTGTTGAAAGGACAGGATCCCAATCCCTTTAAAAGTATAGGTAAGAAGGCCAAAATCCTCACGTTAAGTAACGGTAAGTACGCGGAAGTTATTGAAAATGATTCCATACAACGGGTAGGTTGTGTGTTGATCAACATGCATACCGAAACTATTGTGGGGTTCCTCAACGAAGATTCCCTACAGAAGAAGTCTACGGATAATAGCGAACAAAGTCGTTGGTATCAGCAGGATCCAATGATGGAAGAGTACTATGATTACTCTCCCTACAACTTTACCCTAAACAACCCCGTCAATTTTACCGACCCTGATGGAATGCTGGTTGTAGACAATGGTGACAGATACACCATTTCAGGAGATGATATTTATACTTATTACGGCTACTTACAGACAGTAAACAGTGGCCAGGGAAACATGGACAACCTCTATAAAGGGCTGGCCAATGCATCCTCCCAGAATGACGGGAGTGGAGGTGATATGACAGGTACCCTGGAAGGGGTCACTTCTGTAGGTAGAGGGATACAGACGCTCAACTATCCTGGTAGTTCTTCCGATCCAAATTTCTGGGCAAATCTTACAAAATCTCAGGTAACACGGGAACCATATTCTGGCTTTTTTGGGGTATTGGATTATCTCTGGACAGGTGGTAACTATGGGGGATATAGATATGACATATATGGCAGGCCCACAGGACGGTCACCCCGTATGGGTTTACCGCCAGATGTGAGTATGAGTGGTCCAGGGAATTTGAATGCCGTTTATAAAGGATTAAAAGGTGGAATACCTTACATTGGGAAATCATTTAACATCTTAAACAGATATACCCAAATTGAGCGGAAAGCAATGAGAATAAAATCAATGTTCTCAGATATCACAGACCCGCGGCTTTTACGGGCAATAGAACAGGTGGTCTTGGATTATCAAAAAAGCTTAGGTGAGGTTTCGAATGTAAATAGAGCAATGGACTTTGATCTAACAAAGAATACCGGATATTATCAAAAAGCTATTGAATATCTTGAAGCTAATCATCCAAATTGGCAACAAACTGTAGCTGAAACATTAAGTCAATAAGACCATTTAAAAGCGTACCGTATGAGTAAACTATTAGAACATCACAGCATTTTCTATTTCCGTATACCTTTGGATATGATACCATTTGAAGAACTACCTGTTCTTATAACGGAACGATATGCCTATGGTAGATTCTATCATGTCGCTTCAGTACTTAATGCACCATCACATTTCCATATGTTTGGTGTGTATGATTTCTTAACTAACGAGCCGATAAAGGATATACATCTATTTAAAGATAAAGATTTGTTATTTGGTGAAGTTATTTCATATGAACCTCCATTACGAGGAAAAGCAAAATGGACGTTACTCGGCCAGGAGCCTATTAATATTATGAAGGCTGATTTACCTCATATGAAATTTGGGGGGAAAGATAAAAAGACAGCATTTTATTTAAAAGAAGGTAATTATCACACCTTTTCAGGAATAAAGACGGATTATGAAAATGTTAAACATCTTCAAGAAACAGATTTTAATGGAGACACCAACATCATAATCAAAATAGCCATTGAATTATTAAGAAGGAAATTAAAAGCACTTGGGCAAAGCATTACCCAACAAGAATGGGAAAATATAGCTTTCTCTATTTTTAAAAATGACATTGATAGTGGCAAAATTAAAGATGATGATATCTGGCATTATGTAAAGTCTGCAATTCCCGGAATATTGGAAATACCAATCTATAATGAAATTCCCAAAGCAATAAGGGGAAAAGCGGTGAATGAGGTAGAAGGGGGATAGTCAATTCTGTTTGAAAGTCAAATTGGCGTTTGTGAGTAAATCATGCATAAAGCTTTATCTGTTTCAAAAGAGAACCTATAACAAAGAGATTAAAATATATTCATATTGAGCATCACTATTTCTCATTGTTTAACGAACTGCACATTGTTATTATGTGCAGTATTCTGGAATTATCCCACGTCTTTCTGCCAGGACAGAAAAATAAATGAGGCATATGAGAAAGCACTTAGCGAACTAGACTCCATGTTACAGGGTACCAAGCAACTGTCGTTCAAACGGGCTGTTTTTGTTACAGAAAATACATACCTGGATGAGAAACTGGATTATGAAGAGTATAACAGGCATATTAAGCGACTTGCAAACTTGGCAAAAGGTTGGATGGAGTTTAACCCTTTAAAGGATTACAAACAGGCTGACAGTGCTAACCTTTTGAAAAACAAGGCATTGTTCCGGCTACTAAAGGATACTATCTGTATAGAAATAGTTTCACAAAAAAAGACCCTTTCACATTTACCCTATAAATACGATTTTACGGATTTTTTTGCTAAAAATGACTGGACGAAAATGTTTGTTACTAAACTGATGGAAACCCATTCCGGTAATTGTCATTCCCTGCCTTATTTTTATAAGATACTGGCAGATGAGATAGGAGCTACCTGTTGGTTGTCCTTTGCACCTAATCATATTTACATCAAAAACCGTTGTGAAGGGATTGGTTGGTATAATACAGAACTTACCAGCGGCCAATTCCCCATAGATGCCTGGATCACGGCATCGGGGTATATAAGCCTGAATGCCATCCGTAGTGGTATCTATATGGATACCCTCAGTAACCGGCAGGCAATTGCCCAATGTGTACTTGATCTCGCCAAAGGCTATGAAAGGAAAACCGGTAATACTACCGACAGCTTTTTGATCCGCTGTTGTGATCTGGTATTAAAATATCACCCCATGAACATTGGGGCTGCTATTTACAAGGCGGATATCCTCAGGAAACAGTTTCAGTCAGCAAAAGAGGTGCAATCCGAACAAACTCAAAAACTCTACAAGGAAATAGAAGTGTTGTATGTACGCATTCTAAAAGCAGGATATGTTGAAATGCCTGAAAAAATGTATCAGGACTGGTTGCAATCTGTCAATAAGGAGAAAAAGAAATTCTCCGACCAACGGTTAATTCGGGTGCTCTAAAAACGCCGCTCCTGACCAGAGCGGCGTTTTTTATATGAAAAATGCCTATAGCACTACCTCGCTATACGTCTTATTGGCGGGAATATCTTCCGCCATTGCCTGAATAAGCGTCCCTTTAAGCTCATTATTCTCCTTTGTAGCGGTATATACCCAGTCTTTACCATTCCGGGCCATAATGGCCAGCCCCTCTTCAATTAAGGTGCCCGCAGCACTATAGATGGATACAACCACCTGATAAACCCTGAAATCATCAATAGCCCGCACAGTTATTTTATCTCCTGGTTTCCCAAGATATTCACTGGTGGTCATTGCTGTAATCTCTGGCGGACTATAAGCATCTCCTACTGCGATGTTATAGGCTGTTTGCCTGGGCCCTGCTGCTGCCTGATAAAGGGCTTTGATATCAGGGTCCAGCATCAGCAATTTTGCCACGTAGGTAGCATCTTTAAAATGTACCTGGGCGTTTAACTGTTTTTCTGAACCCTTCTTTTTTCTTTCCTTCTGAGCTTTTGAAACGATGGTACTTCCGGCTATTTGTCTTATGGTTAACTGATCGCCGATTGTACCGGATAAGTGACTAAGTATAACGTTGTTATTTGCCTTTGCCATTGTAGTTAATTGGGTAATTTATCAAACAATATTTTATCACTTGTAATCTACTAAAATTTTCCATAAGAAAGACATTCCTATAAGGTGCTACCTACTTTCTTATAAGGTTCTACCTATGTTCCTATAAGCTAAGCATATAGGAACATAGGTAGAACCTTATAAGGAGAGGCCTTCCAGGATATAAGCATATAGCACTCCAATCTTATTCTGCAGCCTGTCAGTGTAAACCTATCCCTATAACAAAACCCCTCTCTACTTAATTGTAAAGAGGGGTTTTAATTAAGCTTTTTACGTCCGGGAAACTGGAAAAACCGGGATCCCCGCCGAACTACCTGACCGGCACTCCGATCGGCCCAAATAGAGCCACAGGGATTTTTATCTACCCTTCATATCCCATTAAACCTAGCTGGTTCTTAAACCATAAAAAGGATAATATGCCTGCCAGTCCTGCCAGCGCAAAAAACACCCAGAATAATATCTGTTGCCTGGATTGCATTTCAGCAGGTTTCAAAGATGCCGGCCGCACAATCATTATGTATAAACCAAATACTATAAAAAAGGGGCCGAATGCAACCAGCTTTGCGGAGTAAGATACCTGCCCCACTCCTGCGTGCAGTAGTTCCAATTTCCGCCACAGAAAAAAATAAATAAGTATTATACCGGCTATTATGCATAATGCACCATGTACAACGCGACTTTTAAAAATGGACGTCATAAAATACAGGCTTGTATATTTTTTGAAACGATATCCTGCTAACAGGAATAGTGTGATCACATGATTTACAAAATCCCAGGCTGAGATCTTCACTTCAGCAGGTGCAACACAATTACCATCGAATGGTTGCATCATATTGCCCACCTACGACAGGCGTTCTCTCTCCTTATCCAGGTCTTAATGTCCCCAGGTTACTTTTATATTATGTGCGTTTGCATACACTTTGCCCAACGCGGTCAACTTCTCTTGTAACAGTTCAAATTGCTTACCATACTTAGCATCTATCTCCCGTGCCTTTGCAGCTATTTCTTCTTTTGAAGCGCCATTATCACATAATTTGGCCAGGTCTTTATACTCATTTTTGTAAACCGGTAGTACATATTCATGTAAAGCAATGGAAGTCTCCAGCATGTCTTTGGTCTCTGCAGTCTCTTTTAATGCTTTCACTTCCTGCAGCGCTTGATCAATAGATAACACCCTCATTTCAACCAATTTCGTAGCTGAAATATCCTGCTGTTTTACGCCTTCGTATTTCACAGTATAAGCTACCAGCATCCTGGTAAACTGTTCGCTTGCGAAATCAGTAAAAAGGTTAGTGTTTAATACTGCCCTGTCAAAATAATTTTCCGGAGTGGCGGTATTACATGCAGTTAACAAAAGGGACCAACATAATACTAACAAACCGGCAATTTTAAGTTTTTTCATGTTTTACGAACTTTATTTCGCACAAGTTTACAAGTATTATTTCAAAATTTTTAGTGGTTAAACGGTCAACTAACATGGGTTTATTCTCGTATAAATTAAAAAATACCTGAAATTCAATTAATTACAATGGATAAATGCTCGTTATAATTCCTTTATTATAAAAATACGGGAATGCCATAACCTGTAACCTATAAATGCCAGCACTGTTCCAAGGCACATGCCAGCCAGTACATCACTGGGATAATGTACCCCCAGGTCCATACGGGAATAAGCAACCAGCAATGCCCATGCATACACCGGCACCACAACATACCACTTCCTGAATGCCAGGCTTAATACGGCAGCTGTTACGAACGCATCTGTAGTATGCCCTGAAGGAAAAGAAGGGCTCCCCCCTGAAGTAATCTTCTCTATAAAATTATACGTTACGAAAGGTCGCGGTTTATTTATCATATGTTTAATCCCGGTATCAATGATACAGGTAACCAGGAAGGTTAAAGCGCTGTAAACAGCTATCTGCCCTGTTAATTTATCTTTAAAAAGAAAAGCGCTTAAAAATAATGCAACGGGAACAAATATCGCCACAGGGGCTGCACTATCCGTAATCATCCTGAAAAATCCGTCCATTGCAACATTCCGGCCGTTATTAATGTTTCTCAGTAAATTAATATCCCAGGCCTGCATATTTCCGAAAGGAAACATGCTTAGTATAAAAACCATCATCAGTATACTGATGATATATCTGTCTCTTGTAGAATACATCGTTGCAGGTTAAAGTACAAAGTTGGCCCGAAATTCTGTAAATAATCTGACATATAACCTACAGAATTACTTCAGATTCTATTAATAAGTTTGCTTTTAATCATAAAATGCTATGAAAGTACTGATCATAGAGGATGAACGGGAGTTGTCAGATAGTATCTGCCAATACCTGGCAGATGAGAATTTCCTGTGTGAAGTGGCGGGTACATTTGACGCTGCCATCGAAAAGATATGTCTGTATGATTATACCTGTATTATTCTGGACATTAACCTGCCCGGTGGAAGTGGACTTGATATCTTAAAAGAATTAAAACGGAATAATAAAACTGATGGTGTATTAATAGTGTCTGCTAAAAACTCCCTGGACGATAAAGTGTATGGATTGAAAGCCGGCGCTGATGATTACCTCTCCAAACCATTTTATCTGCCAGAATTGTCTGCCCGCGTTGCAGCTATTATCAGAAGAAAAACATTCGATGGCAATAATATTGTTTCCTTTGATGAACTACAATTAAACCTTCACGAGAAAACCGCCACCGTTAAAGGAAAAGTAATTGACCTTACCCGTAAAGAATATGATCTGTTACTTTATTTTATCAGCAATAAAAATAAAGTAATCAGTAAAAATGCCATTGCAGAACATCTTTGGGGAGATGATATGGATCTTGCCGGTAACTATGATTTTATTTATAGTCATATTAAAAACGTGCGCAAAAAACTGGTACAATCCGGTTGTCAGGATTATATTAAATCCGTCTATGGCATGGGATATAAGCTCTCTTATCAAATTGCCCCTAAATGAAATTACTGGAGAAATATAACCGCTTTACCCTGTTGTCTACTATCGGGGTATTTATATTAGCAGGGGTGGCCTTTTATTTTGCGCTTCATTTTACCCTTTTAAAACAGATGGATGAAGATCTCATGATCGAACAACGTGAGATTACCAATTTTGTTGCACTACACGATTCATTACCACTTCCCGTAGCAGTAAAGGACCAGCAGATCATTTATAAAGAGATTACACAGCCTTACAAAGACAAAAAATTCAGGATCATAAGAATACCTGCGGATGATGATGATTACAGGCAGCTTTCTTTTAATATCAGGGCTGCCGGGAAATGGTATAACATAAAGGTGCTGAAATCGCTGGAAGGAACAGATATCATCACCCGCTCTGTTTTCCTGATCACGATCTGTACCATTCTCTTAATGTTCATCGCCACATTTATTATCAACAGGACCATACTGAAAAGATTATGGCAACCATTCTATCATTCACTCGATATCTTACAGCATTTTAAAGTAGGTAACCAGCAACGGCTGCAATTCCCTACTACAGGTATTGATGAATTCAACTTTATGAATACCGCCCTGGAACGTAGTACCGCAAAAGCGTTACAGGACTATAATGCTTTAAAGGTATTCACTGAAAATGCCTCTCATGAATTACAGACGCCTTTAGCGATCATAAGGTCTAAGATGGAAGTGATCATGCAGGGGGAGAACTTATCGGAATCTCAATTTGCAGCATTGCAGAGCGCTTCGGAAGCGCTTAATAAATTGTCGCGCATGAATCAGTCACTGCTGCTGCTGACAAAAATCGAAAACGAGCAATTCGCGTCCAAATCAACGGTTGAAATAGATCAGCTGTTAATTAAAAAAGCAGAGCAGTTTAAAGAGCTATGGGACGACAGGCGATTGCAGGTACACCTGGATATTAAACCCGTTACCCTGCATATAAATAAAGAACTGGTAGAACTATTATTGAATAACCTGTTCAGCAATGCTACCCGCCATAATTACAATAATGGTGAAATCTTCGTCTCTCTGGACAAAGAGCAACTGGCTATCAGTAATACCGGTAATAACACCCCATTAAGCAAAACACACCTCTTTCAACGGTTTTACAATCCATCCAACAGCAGTACCAGCAATGGCCTTGGACTGGCCGTTATCCGCCAGATATGTGAAGCATCCGGACTTACAGTAAAATATGATTATACGGACAACAGGCACCTGTTCACCATTATCCTCTTCTGATTCAGTAACTTGCACTTCACACTTACGTTATGCACAAGATATTAATTACAATATTCCTTTTAACAGTGAATGCGGCGTCTGCACAAATCAGGTGGCACCTGAACAGTGAGAAAGACGGTATGAAAATATATACCGCTGCAGTGCCCGATTCAAAGATAAAGGCGGTAAAAGTAGAATGCGTGTTCCACGCAACCTTATCACAGCTTGCTGCTGTATTACTGGACGTTAATACAGCGGCAGAATGGCTATATCATACCAAATCAGCTTCACTGGTGAAACAGGTTTCACCTTCGGAAATATATTATTACTCTGAAATCAGTTTACCATGGCCTGCGCAGAACAGGGATTTCGTTGCTCATCTGACAATTACCCAAAACCCGGCTACGAAAGTAATGACCATAGATGGCCCGTCAGTAACCGGCTATGTTCCGGTAAAACCAGGCATTGTACGCCTGAATAATTCCAAAGGGTACTGGGTCGTGACCCCTCTGCCAAACAACCAGATAAGCGTTGAATACACCTTGCACGTTGACCCCGGAGGGTCTTTACCTGCCTGGCTGGTAAATATGTTTGCTACAGAAGGACCGTATAAAATGTTTAAGAACCTGAGATCACAGTTAGAGAGCCCTGCTTATAAAAATGCACAGCTCCCATTTATCGTAAATTAACAGGATTTGATCTTCTCTTCCCCTACCCCGGCCTCTTCATATATCTCCATTCCTGCAACAAAATCAGTTCTTTCATCCAACCCGTAATACTTTGTAATTTCTTTGGCGTGTATAACTACGTTCTCTGTATGTGTAAGATCATGATATATCAGGCAAGAGGAGGTTAACCAGTCAAAAAAGATCCGTAGGTAGTGTCTCTGTTTAATCTTCGCGCCAGATGTTGTACAGAAATAAATACCTTATCTGACGTGACTATCAGGTGAAGTTAAATTGAAAAACAAATCCCGGACGCATATTCTACAACTAAATCAGGGAACTAAACAGTCAGATGCAGTGTATTTATGCTGTACAACATCTGCCAATGCACGCTGTCACAATATTCAAACTGAAACACTACTGATCCGTAACATATTCTTTGACAAGACTTCCAGTAAAGACAAGGTCCATCACTTAATTGACTATGTATAAACGGATATCATATCGAATCTGAGTAAATTCCAAAGCATAAAAAGCAGGTAACAAAAAAGGGCTGCCTCTTACGAGACAACCCCTTTTTGATTCTTCACTATTCTATTTCATCCACCAAACTTTATAATTGGTGTTATTCCCCCCCATTTTACTGATCTGTGCATTATAGTTATCTGCATTATTTACCGCTTCATCCTGCGCATAAGGAAGACGATAAAAAGTAGTATACGTTGAGGATGGATTGCTGCCAGCATCCATTGGCGTACTGCCTGTTCTTCTTGACAAATTAAACGCCAGCCATGGTTGACGGAAATACGACAACCACTCCTGTGCATAAATCTTACTGATCGCATCTGCCGTTGTACCGGTAAAGGCTACCTTAGGATTGGCTAAAAAAGCCTGCATTTCCAGTGCTGTTGGAGCAGATGGCGCCACTGATGCCCAGTTTTCCAATGCAGTGTTCGTACCGGCGGCTACTTTATACCAGAAATTAACAGACGACGTAATGCCTGCCTTGTATTCCGTTTCAGCAGTTGTTATATTCTGGCCTGCCCCCAATCCGCGGGCATATGCTTCTGCCTTTAAGAAATGTACTTCTGCGGAAGTCATGATCGGCTCTGGTATATACCACTCGTCACGTATCAGGTACCAGTTGATAAGAGAGAATAAACAGCCATTCTTATTGGTAGGGTCTGTACTTGCATAGGTATATGCATTGATGTTATCTCCTGAGCTTACACCTATAGTATAAGGGGCCCAGTTACCTGCTGCATTCGGTTCTACAAAAAGCCTGGCACGTGGATCAAAGATGCCGGCATCTGTGTTATTATTTGATACCATGTTCCACATCGTACTGCTCATTCTTACCAACCCTGTACCACCTGTTGAAAAGCTGAACCATCTTGAAGTTAAATCATATCCGCCTAATGAAGCCGGCCACATACAGACATCTTCATTATCCCCTAAAAATCCGGCACTGCTGCTCAAGGCATCCTGGATAACCGGAGTTGCAGTTGCAGCATCTTTCTCTACCATCTGCATAGCATAACGCAGGCGAAGGGAATTCGCAAACTTTTGCCATTTGGTCATATTTCCGCCCAATACTGTTTCAAAACTGCCTAAGGTCTGGTAAGGCGTACCCTGACCGGTAACCGGATTTGCGGCAGTGTTAATGTTCTTCACTGCCCAGCTAAGATCACTTAATAAGGAATCGTAGATCAATTGCTGAGAATCATACGCCACTCTGAAACTGGCTGCACTACCGGTGTAGGCCTTTCCCGCTTTAAAATAAGGAATATCCCCGAACTGGTCAGTCATCCTGAATGTTTTATAAGCGCGTAAAATGTATAACACCGCCTGTATATTCTTCATGGATTCCTGATCTGACACTGCATTTATTTTATCCTGCACCAGGTTAATATTCTGCAGCGTGCTGTAATAATTATTCCAGATCTCATTCACACCATTAGATAATACGAAAGCAGAGAAGGCAGTCGTAGCCGCTAACTGGGTAATAGGATAATAATAATCGTTATGAATAGACCCCTGTTCTGTGCTACCCAGGAAAAGTGAACTGTCGATCCTGTTAATCAAAGGACCAATTGTAGTTGAAGAAGGAGCATTATGTGTAGCATTCAGCTCTTCGAAGTTCTTTGTGCAGGAAGCGCAAAGAAACATTCCGAACAATAAATATATAGATATGCGAGGCATAGTTGTCTGATTTTTTTACGTGAATGACTAGAATGACGCCCTTAACTGTAAGCCAAATGAGCGAACACCCGGTAAGGATGCAAACTCAATACCCTGTGCATTACCAGCACCATTAGAACCTTCCGGGTTAATATGATCAGGCAGTGAACTGTACAGATAGAACAAATCTCTTCCTACCAATGAAACAGAAAGTGCCTGGAATGCCTTTGTCTTCTTAATGATGTTGGCAGGTATAGCATAATTGATAGATACTTCTCTCAGCTTGTACCAGGTATCTTTTAAAACAGCAGAACTGTGTATCCAGTTGTTTCCGTTAGGTCCGCTGCTCCATACTCCATATTGCATGTATTTGTAGTAATAATGCACTACGTTGGTATTCACTGTTCCATCGGAATAAACGCCCGGCAGCACAACGCCCCATTTGGTAGAAGTACCATCCGGAGTAGTATACGCAAGACCACCGCCATCTCTTTCTTTCAATGTTTCAGGTGCAGTACCCTGTTGCATCATAGAAGCATAGGTCCCGCTCCATATTTGTCCGCCGATCTTCCAGTCTATCAAAGTGCTTACTGAAATACCTTTTGCAAAAGTGAAAGTATTTGTGATACCACCTCTGAATTTCGGTGTTGCATTACCGATAGGTACTATTGTATTGCTCGACTGATACATCGTACCTTTCATCTGAGCGGCTGTTGCTGCGCTTACACCGAAGTTCTGCATGAGCATCGCTTCATCCTGCAATAAAGGTTTGTGTGTTTTAGGGTCATATACATAATCATACCCCATAATGGTACCGAATTCATGTCCTACAACTGCTGAAATGTAGTTACCGTTACCGCCCCATATATTAGCCATATCTACACGGTTGGCTCCTTCTGTGAGGGATAGCAGGCGGTTCTTGTTATTGGACATATTTACACTTGCATCCCATTTAAAGTTCTTCTGATCAACAATCCTTGCTCTCAGAATCATTTCCATTCCTGAATTTTCCAGTACACCAGTATTGATGATGATGCTGGATACACCGGAAGAAACCGGTAACGGAGAGTTTAATAATTGCTGGGTAGCACGGCCACGATAGTACCTGTAATCTAAATTGATCCTGTTCTGTAAAAAGCCCAGCGTAACACCAAAGTCCGCCGTTTTATTCACCTGTGGTTTGTAGTTGATAGCAGGCAAAGCAGATGGCAGACTTGATGTTGGCTGACCGGCAAAGCTTGATGAGCTGTACACGGTATTCACGATATAGGGAGGAACATCCACTGCTCCTTCTGCCCAGGCAGCTCTTATCTTACCAAAGCTCAACACGGAATTATCAATGTGTAAAGCATCCGTAAAGATATAACTGGCAGAGAAGGATGGGAAGAAATAGGACCATTGCGTTTTAGGTAATGTAGAAGACCAGTCGTTCCTTGCCGTGATATCCAGGTAAAGATAATTTTTATAGGATAAGTTTAAAAAGCTGTATACTGAGTTCAGTTCTTTATCATACCATGATTCAGACGGAATCTGGCTGCCTTGCGTAGAACCGGCATAGTTAGCAAAGTATGTCAGGTATGGATTGGCATAAGCAGAAGGGCTGTTTGCTCCTGTAAGGCCATACATTGATCTTTTATAGAAAGTACCACCAACAGACCATTTGGCGCTGATGTCTTTAAAAATATTGTCTTTATGCAGGGTAGCCAGCCAGTCGTAGTTATTAGCAATATCTCTTACTAATCCGTGTCCGTATGTACCACCTATTGTACCGGTAGCATCGGTAGGAGTATTAACCGTCAGATCTTCATTGTTATTTGCATCCACACTTGCCCTTACTAACAAATTCAGGAAATCGGTTGCTTCATAATTTATCTGTGCAGATCCGATCAGTTTTCTCCTGGTGACAGTCTCGTTATGTTCATAGGTATTCCAGTAGAGGTATTGTGCAGAGCCATTACCATACCAGGGGAAGCCGGTGAAATTATTGCGCGACCCGTCAGCCAGTTTATAGTTGCCGATATCGGATGTTCCTCTGTAGTTCCTGCTATAAGCGTAGATGAGGTTAGATTGCAGGGTACCTTCTGTATTTCCCAATGCAGGAGCGTTCTCATATACGTTAGTGAAATAGGATGCATTCACCTGCACATTCACTCTTTTGCTCAATTTCATAGCAGTACCCACATTGAATGAGTTCTGGTTATACTTTGAATTGGGAATGATGGAGTTATTATCTGACCTTGTATAAGAAGCGCGTAAAGTACCCCAGTCGTTCCCTCCGGAAATAGCTACGTTGTGTGTAGCCTGGTTACCGTTCCTATAATAAGATTTTACATTATCAGGCTGAGGAACGTCTGCTTTTGAAGTACCATCCCACCAGGTAATCTTTGTACCATCCATTTTATGTCCCCAGGATACACCGGAACCGGTCCAGCTAACCTGGTCTGTAACCGCTACACCAAAGGGACCGGAACCTGTTTTCTGATTCACGAACATCTGCTCCCATCCGTCTGTCAGTATCGGGTTTCCGGAACCGTCTGTCTGGTATTGGGGAGCATCTAAAGATACCATTCCACCCGCACCATATTCATTCTGCATTTTGATATAACGGTATGGTTGTACTACTTTGTAACCAAAGTTATAATCTACCCCTAATCCCTTACGTTGAGCACCTTTTTTAGTGGTGATCAGTATCACACCATTCGCACCACGACCGCCGTATAAAGCGGCAGCAGCAGGGCCTTTCAGCACACTCATATCTTCAATGTCCTGCGGATTGATGAGGTTAATAGCGCTACCCCAGTCTTTAGGGGCCGTAACATCCTGTGCAGCAGCAGGTATTGTATTATCCATGGGCATTCCATCGATAATGATCAAAGGCTGGTTATCGCCTGTGATCGTATTATTCCCACCTATGATGATCCTGGTACTACCACCATCAACACCATTAGGACTGGTAATATTTACACCTGCCATTTTACCACTTAATGCATTGATAACATTGGGAGCATTGGATTGTGTTAATTCAACGCCTTTGATCTGTTCCTGAGAATAACCAAGCGCTCTTTTCTGCCGGCCGATACCGAGTGCGGTTACCACTACTTCATTCATGGCATTTTCACTTTTCAGTAATGTTACGTTTACTGTAGAAGATGCACCAAGTGTGATCTTGGTAGTCTGATAACCAACGAAAGAGAAGACCAGCACAGCTCCTTCAGCAGCCTGGATCTGAAAATTCCCTTTTTCATCGGTAGTGGTACCTTTGGAAGTTCCTGCAATAGTAACGTTCACACCAGCCACAGGTTCTCCATTTTTATTGGTTACCTGTCCATGTATATCTACAGGTGCGGAGATGTTTTTAGATGAGATGGCCATCTTCCCGAAATTATTTTCAGCATATATGTGCGAAGATGTTGCCAGGATAAGAATAGGAAGAAGCATTAGTTTGGCAGGCAAAAAACGCCCTGTGAGGCGGACTTTGCCATGTAAAAGTAGTTCCATACTTTTGTGTAGTTTGGTTTTGAAAGTAAAAACAGTCATTTGCTAGTGTCTCGTTTAGTGCCGGATGACCAAATTTTCCTCCGGGTTCTGGTGCAAACAGAATCCGGTTTTTTTATGATCAGCCATTCATTTTCACGGTTACGTCTTCATATTTGGTTGATTTAATTAGAAATTAGTATCTATTCCATAGTTCTCCATAACTAAAGCTGCTGCCCCTATTAACTCTGCTTCATAACCCATTGTTGACATTTCTATCTCTGTGTTGGATGCTAACCGTGGAATACAATGTTCGTTTATGGCCTGCTGTATAGGCGCCTGCCATATTTTACCGGCAAGTGACCCTCTTCCGCTCAATACTACCAGTTCCGGATTGAAGAGATGTATTAAAATAGCTACTCCTCTGCCTATATTATATCCTGCTTCTGATAATAATTCTACTGCAAACTGGTCCCCTCTTATGGCTGCGAAAAGAATATTTTCATGTATATCTTCAAAAGTCTCCAGTGGTAATTGCTGCAGTAATGAAGCGCGTCCTGCCTTTAGTCCCTGCTTTGCTTTTTCAGCTATTGTCAATAAAGATGTTTCTGTTTCAAGACAGCCACTTTTGCCGCAGCTGCATAACTTGCCGTTCATGAAAAGAGGTATGTGGCTGAATTCACCGGCAAAACCATCATGTCCCCTGAACAGTTCGCCGTTAACGATCATCCCCAGTCCTATCCCCCAGCCTATATTCACTACCATGGTGTTTTTCTTTTGCCTGGCTACGCCAAACTTAAGTTCCGCGAGCGCAATCACGCTGGAGTCGTTATCTATATGTACGGGTATGCCTGTTTTTTCTGTAATATAACTGGTGACAGCTTCTCCGGCCTCCAGGAAAGAGTAATTGATCCCTTTGCGGGCATCCACAAAGCCCGGCATGCCTATCCCTATCCCTATTATACGATCTCTTTTAAGACCTGATTTATGAATGACTCCTTCAATCTTTTCTGTTAGTATAGCAAGCCATCTGGGTTCTTCGGGCAAATGCAACTCGAATTTTTCGATGTCTGTTACATAATTGCCCTGCATATCTGAAATAATGATCCTTGTAACGAACTGGTCCATCGCTATGGATACTATAAACATAATATCCGGCTTCAGGGAGTATACGATTGGCTTCCTGCCACCGGTAGATGCCGCATATCCCGTCTCCACTACGTGCCCCTCTTCTATCATTTCAGCCAGCAATTTGGCCGTAAAAGGAAGGCTTTTATTGATCTTACTACTTAAATCCGCGCAAGAAAAGCTCTTTGCAAAGTACAGCTCTTTGATAACTAAGCTCTTATACAACAAATTTTTCTCTTCCATTGCCCGGATAAAAGTTTTGTTAAACTTTATTGAAGATAATATACTTCTGTTAACTTTTTAATAACTTTTTAAAAAATGATGAAAAGTATGGCAACTTATTAAATATCGGGTCATCTTTGGATAATCATCAAAAATGAGTGCCTAAAACAGAAAATCCGCTAATAATAGCGGATTTTCTGTTTTAATAACCTGGATTCTGCCTTATCCGTGGATTACGGTCCATTACATCCTGAGGGATAGGGTTCAGATACATTTTCTGCAGGAATACATGCGGATGATTCAGCGGTACTGCTTCATACACCCATACACCACTATTGTCAGCAGGGACACTGTTCGTGATCTTCATACCGTGCCTGTCCTGGTTCAATACCTTCTCTGCTGTTTTCCAGCGGATGATATCATAAAAGCGCTTGTTTTCAAAGCATAGCTCTACGCGCCGTTCCTGGTGAATGGCAGTACGCATTTCGTCCTTACTTAATCCCGCAGGCAGGTCCGGAAGACCAGCCCTTGCACGTACCTGGTGCATGGCATCATAAACGGAAGCATCGGGGCCTGCGGATTCATTCTGCGCTTCTGCATACCCCAGCAGGATCTCTGCATAACGGTAGTAAATGAAATTAGCGCCACTGATCGCTCCTCCTCCGGGCCTTACCAGCGGATTTAACCTCTTCTTGAAATAATATCCGGTGTTGCTTACATCATCCGTCCCGAAATCAATCTGGTTTTTAGATGGATGCACTTTATCTATACGGGTGTAAATAGTATCCTGCTTGTCCATCCAGGCCATTTTATACGGTGCTCCATCATACACTATCCATTTATAAAAACGCGGTTCCCTGCCTACGTACGGATGTTGCGGATCGTACCCTGAAGTGGGGTCCTGGATGCTTTTCCCGTTAGCCATCTGAAACTGGTCTACCAGCTCCTCGGTAGGATCGTAATTACCCCAGGTATAATAAGCACCATTGATCCATACCGGTCCCCCATATTGTTCAAAGGAAGAACCCATCGTAGTAGGTACCACCTGGCGGTCCCATACTACTTCCGCATTGTATTCATTGGCCTCATACCACAGCGCACCGAGATCGGGGAACAACCCATAAGGATGGCCATTACCATATTGATCCAGGAACTGTTTCAAGGTAGCCGCAGCATCCTTCCATCGTTGTTCATCGTAGTTATTATAGCCTGCCAGGAGATCAGGGCCAGCTGCAGGTTGTGCTGCATTATAGGCCGGACTGGCAGCATATAACTGTACCCAGCCTTTTAATGCCAGCGCCGCACCAAGGGTAGCACGGCCTGCATCTGCTTCACCATGATTGTATTTAACAGCAAGATGGCCGTTCTGTAATATGGTATCAAGGTTACTGGTGATAAAGCTGACTGTCTCTGCAAACGTACTGCGGGGATAATAAAGCCCGTTGCTATCGCTGCGGTTAGGAAGATTGGTAATGAGAGGCAGTCCGCCCAGGTGCATCCATAATTCACTGTAAAAAAAGGTACGCAGGAACCGTACTTCATCCAAACGCTTCTGTTTCCATTCCGGCGAAAAGTTAGCTGCATTTGCCTGTACTTCGGCCATAAAGGTATTACACTTTCTGACAGCCGTAAAAATAGCCGGCCAGTTAGTGAGATCGCCAGATCCTGTAATACCGCCCCATACCGTATAATCAGTACCGGAAGCAGCTACGATCCCCTGTTTCCAGTTATTAGAGGTGTAATAAAAGCCTGCATCATTATCATCGGTGAAATTATCCAGGTTTTCCGGTTGATTCCAGTAATTAGGCAGGCTGCTGTAAATATCATTCAAAAAGATATCCGCATTTCCTTCCGATGCCCATTGTATAGCATCTGTTAATTGTGTTTTATCTGTTTGCTCAAGGAAATTCTTATTACAGGAAAAAAGCAATATCAATATAAAAATAGATTTTATGTATTTCATGATTAGTCCGGTTAATTGTGATCTAAAAAGTTACATTCAATCCCATTGCATATACTTTCTGGTTGGGGTATGCTGTTTCACCATCCGTATAGCCTACTTCCGGGTCCATGAATTTCAGTTTGCTGAAGGTGAGCATGTTTTGTGCGGATACATACACGCGTATCGTCCTTATCTTTAAGCGTTGCAGTATTTCGCCCGGTAAAGTATATCCCAGCATCACAGTTTTCAGGCGCAATAATGCTGTATTAGCCATCCAGAAATCGGATGTCTGTGTATTATTAGCATAAGGAGATTGATTTGCCCTTGGGTACTTTGCATGCTGATGACCGGGAGTCCAGCGGTTGTTGTAATATTCGTAAGCGGAGTTACTGTTGTTATTATTGAAAGGGATCGTCTGAAAACCTGAAATACTAAAGTTGGACATCGCAGATCCCTGGAAGAATAAACTGAGGTCAAGGCCTCTCCAGGAAGCCGTTGGCGTAAAGCCATACGTAATGAATGGATATACCGGATTGCCTATACGCGTTTCATCATTTGCATCTATTTTTCCATCCGGTTTTCCATCAGGGCCGCTAAGGTCCGCATACTTTATATCTCCGGGATGCAGGTCTCCAAACTGTGTTACATTATAACCATCTGCCGCATTAATCAATCCATCATTGTTCTTATCATCAGCAGTGCTGAAAAGCCCCAGTGCATGATATCCGAATGGAGTACCCAAAGGCCTCCCTGTTCTGCTTCTGTTGGGATTATTATGGGTAGCAGAGGTTTCGAAGATCTGTAACATTTTATTCCTGGCATAACTGAAATTACCACTGATACCTACATGCAGACCATTCGCAAATTCGTGCGCAGTAGCGACCGTGATTTCAATACCATGGTTTTCCATGATACCTTCGTTTTCATCAGAAAGACCCAATCCATATTCTATAGGAACAGTTACTGCGGGTGGCAATAACATTCCGGACCTCCTCTCGTGAAAATAATCGACTTCAAGGTCGAGCAGGCCTTTCCATAAAGATGTTTCAAAGCCTACATCTGTTTTAGTAGAGATTTCCCAGGTGATATTTGGATTCGCTTCATGTGGTACATAAGATCCCTGTACCATAGTACCGTTACCATATGCATACGCATTGCCATACAGCAGATATCCCTGCAGATACTGGAAAGGTGTTCCTGCAAGATTACCTGACTTACCCCACGACCCTCTTACTTTCAGGTAATTGATAAATGACAGCGGACGCAGGAATTTCTCTTCGGATAATACCCATCCGGCTGAGAATGCCGGGAAATAACCCCAGCGTTTCCCTGGTGCAAAATAGTAATGGCCATCATAACGGCCGGAGGCTTCCAGTAAGTATTTATGCGCATAACTGTAACCTACCCTGTATACAAAACCAATCTGGCTTCCGGCAGAAGAAGAACCTCCATTATCGAAGTCGCTTTTATCAGAACTCCCCATTCCCAGTTCATCTATGTTAACGCCAAAATTATTCCTGCGGGCAGAGAAAGTACTGGAATCACTTTTACGCGCTTCTGCTACTACTAATCCTGTAATATCATGTTTACCAAAAGTCCGCTGGTAATTCAGGTATCCCTGGAAGGTGTATATTCTTTGCAGTGCATATTTCTGTCCCAGCCAGGTGTAAGAAGCGGCACTTCCTTCGGCAGTAGAAATCTGTTTTTTATATGTGTAAGGTGTGGTAGATAAGTCCTGCGAATAAAAATAAAACGGTGTATGCCATCCTTTGCTGGTCCTTTGTGTAGGATCGAAACTAAAAGACCCTTTGACACTTAATCCGGGAATGAATGGTAATTGCTGGTTTACAGTGATAGTAGACAGTAAGGTATTTCTGTCGTTGTGCAGATAACCGGCATTCTGCATCCCTATAGGGGAATTCCCGGCAAATTCTCCCCATAGTCCATTGCTGTAGCGCAGGTTGGCAATAGGGATGAATTTATAATTACTGCGGAAAAGGTTAGTGACAGATATAGCGGTATCTACAGAATGTGTCTGCTCAAAAGCGCCTATCAGTGACAGATTAACCGTAGTTGTTTTAGTGGCCTGCACTTCCATATTTACGTCAAAATCATAACGATGATAGCTAACAGGGTCAAACATCCCTGATTGGTTCAGATACCCCAGTGATACAAAATATTTCATGGTAGGAGAACCACCACTTAGTTGTAGCGCATAGTTCTGCATAGGCGCGTGCAGGTGCACCAGGTCTTTTGTATTACTGATGGGATATTTATCAGGGTCCTGTTTATTGAGTGCAGCGTAATGATCTATCAGATCATTTGTATAAGGCAGTTGCGTACCTGTTGGATTTTCATTCAGATAAGCTTCATTATGCAGTCGCATATAATCCTGCGCATTGAGCATAGAAGGGTAATAGGTTGGCATCTGTACACCATAGGAAGCATTGAGGGATAACTGGGGCGGACCGTTCAATCCTTTCTTTGTAGTGATCAGTAATACACCGTTGGCACCTCCTAAGCCATAAGGCGCTACAGCAGCGGCATCCTTCAGCACAGTTACAGACGCAATAGAGCTGGCAGGTATTTCATTGATATTATCGCGGATAATACCATCAATAACGATCAGTGCACCATTGTTACCCGTAGTAGCGATACCTCGGATGTGAATGTCGGGATTATCTGCCCCCGGCCTTCCGCCATTGGGGCGCATACTTATACCGGCTACCCTGCCGGCAAGCGAGTTGGAAATATTGGGTACCGGCGACCTTGCAAGGTCCTTCCCGCCTACCGATGATACAGCCGCAGTAGTGGATACTTTTTTCTGTGTACCATACCCAATTACGAGGACTTCATTTAATCCGCTGGCGCTTTCCGTTAGCGTTATCTGTAAAACGCTGCGGTCGCCCAATACTATTTCCTGGGACTGATATCCCATGTAACTGATTTCCAGCACAGCCTTATCTCCGGCTGGCACCTGTAACTGAAAAGAGCCATCTTCTCTGGACAGCGTACCGGTGTTCGTACCTTTAATTTTGATGGTGACACCGGCCAGGAATTCGCCTTTTGTGTTTTTAACAATGCCTTTTACTAAAGCAGACCAGGCATATGCCGGTAACATTAAGAGCATAAATAGCAGCAATGCAGGCAGAGGGATTGCCCATTGTTTTTGTTTCATAGTGTTGTTCTCATTAAACGGTGGAAAAATGCATGACGGTGCCATTAACAGCATCCGGATGTTGTTTTAATCGCGTGGAATAAAAATTGGCTAAGTAGAGTTCTTTCAGGTCATAACAGTGGGTTTCTTAGGTTGACAAATACGATCAGATGTTATTCGAGGGCCAGGCTTGTTTCTTTCGGTTCACTTTCTGTGGGTTAATAGCAAGATACAAATATCTCCGACCTTTTCTATTCAATATTTTTTTACTTTTACTGCGCAATGAATCAACCAGAGCTTTCCCGTCGTATAAGTTTAGTACAGGCTACCGCCATCAACATGACAGACATGGTGGGGATAGGCCCGTTCATCGTACTAAGTGTGGTAGCAGAAACAATGCACGGTCCCAGCTTCCTGTATGCATGGATAGCCGGCGCATTCCTCTCATTTATAGATGCTATGGTATGGAGTGAACTGGGTGCTACTTTTCCCATGGCAGGCGGCAGCTATAACTTCTTAAAAGAGAGCTTCGGACCACGAACGGGGAAACTCATGAGTTTTCTGTTTGTCTGGCAGACGATGATACAGGCTCCCCTGGTAATTGCTTCTGCGGCTATAGGCTTTGCTCAATATACCGGGTATATTTTCCCATTGGGTTTCTGGGAAACAAAAGCGGTGAGCGGAATGGTAGTTTTGCTGATTATCTTCCTGTTATACAGGAACATAGAAACGATCGGTAAGATAAGCGTGCTGTTATGGATAGGTGTGCTGGTCACTATGGCATGGATCATCAGCGGGGGCATTACCCATGGTCATTTCCTGGAACCTGTAAAGCACATTAATGACGGACTGGAACTCAACTATGCATTTGCAGCGGCGCTGGGATTTTCCAGCGTGAAGACTATTTACAGTTACCTGGGATATTATAATGTCTGTCATTTAGGCGCAGAGATCAGGATGCCGGAGAAGAACATTCCCCGTAGTATGTTCATTTCCATTGCAGGGATTACCGTATTGTATCTATGCATGAATATCAGTGTGGCTTCTGTATTACCATTGGAACGAATAGAAAAAAGCCCCTTTGTTGTGAGTGAGTTCATCCAGGTATTATCTGGCCATACAGCCGCTACATTTGCCACCGTGTTAATCCTGTGGGTAGCTTTTGCTTCAGTATTCTCCGCTACCCTGGGGTACAGCAGGATACCCTATGCAGCAGCACAGGATGGCGCATTTTTTAAAGTGTTTGCGCGGTTGCATCCTACTAAAAACTTTCCGTATGTATCGTTGCTGTTTTTAGGAGCAGTCGCTTTCGTATTCAGCCTGCTGTTTAAAATCAAAGAAGTGATCAGCGCCATCCTGGCCATGCGGATATTAATACAATTTATCTCTCAGGCTGTTGGACTGATTATGCTGAGTAAAAAGAAAGGAAGGGCTTTCTTTAAATGGCGCATGCCTTTATTCCCTGTTCCGGCTATTCTTGCCATCATTATCTGGGCAGGGATCTTTATCTCCACCGGGGTGCATATGATGCTGGCAGGTGCAGGCGTTACTGCAGCAGGCATTGTAGCTTATACTATTAAGCAAAAATTGTTTACTGAAAGATTATAATATAGGTTGTCAGCTATTATACTCATAAATACACTGCATCTGACTGTTTAGTTCTCTGATGTAGCTTTTTTTATTCTCCCCATGCAGTAATGATCAAACTCCTTGGCCCGCCATGATCCCTGTGTTCACATAGATAAATACCCTGCCAGGTACCAAATGCAAACCTGCCATTACGGACAGGGACCATCACGGAACTACCCAGTAAAGCAGCTTTCAGGTGAGCAGGCATATCATCCGGTCCCTCATCATTATGTATATACCCGGGATCATTTTCCGGCACCGTTTTATTGAAGTACATCTCAAAATCCTGCCTTACAGTAGGATCTGCATTCTCATTAATAGTTAAAGAAGCAGATGTGTGCTGGATAAATACCTGACACATGCCTGTCCTCATTTCCCTGATATGAGGGAACGCTTGCATCACTTCCGCCGTAATCAAGTGAAAGCCTCTCTTTCTTTCTCTTAACTGTAATGATTCCTGATATATTTTCATCGTTTGGGCGTAGCCGCCATTTTCAATTCCAAGGTACCACCTTTTACAAGATCAGCAAAAGGCACCCGCAAACCTTCATCCGGCTTGCCATTCAGCATAGCCGACTGAACATATATGTTCTGCTTTGAGTTATTTTCCGCTGTTATTACAAATGCTTTTCTTCCCGGTACATTGATGGTTACTTTATCAAATAAAGGACTGCCTATCTGGAATGAAGGCGATGGTGCCGTTAATCCTTTTACATCAAATAAGCCTATCCCTGCCATTACATACCAGGCGCCCAGCTGTCCCTGGTCTTCATCCTGCCCATAACCATATCCATGTATGCCCTCTGTTCCATAAAACTCATCACAGATAGCACGTACCCATTTCTGTGTGAGGTCCGGCCTGCCGGAGAAATTAAATAACCAGGAGATATGTAGATTAGGCTGATTGCCATGATTATATAATCCCTGTAATCCGGCAAAGGCATCTATCGTTTTTCCACCACCGAAAACACTTTTCTGAGAGATGGTGAAAATGCTGTCCAGGCGTTTATTGAAAACATCCTTTCCAATGGCTGTTACTAATTCTTCCACATCATGCGGTACAAAGAAAGTATACTGCCAGGCATTGCCTTCCTGGAATCCTATCCAGGGAGCGGCAGGATCAAAAGGTGTTATAAATTGCCCGTTGTTGTCTTTAGGTCTGATGAATTTAGCAGATGAGTCGTACAACA
>Ga0209258_100383_pt1 | contig 56544 bp, 47 predicted proteins | sample Araplaol_mTSA_r2_FD_184281 | JGI IMG/M metagenome (GOLD analysis project Ga0209258, IMG submission 184281) | Arabidopsis root microbial communities from North Carolina, USA - plate scrape CL_Col_mTSA_r2 (SPAdes) (version 2) | ecosystem: Host-associated > Plants > Roots > Endosphere | place: USA...
GGTGCGTCGATGAAGCCGCGCCCGCGCACGACACCTTCGCCCACCCGCCGCCGTACCGCGGCCCCCAGCGCCCGCCGCCGCATGTTGCTGGTGGTAGGCGTGCTGTCGCTCGCATCGCTGGGCCTGGTGGCGCGCGCGTTCGACTTGCAAGTGGTGCGCAAGGAGTTCTACCAGAACCAGGGTGACGCCCGCTTCCTGCGCGAAGTGCCGATCGCCGTGTCGCGCGGCACTATCTTCGATCGCAACGGCGAGCCGCTGGCGGTGTCCACGCCGGTCGTCTCGATCTGGGCCAATCCGTCCGAAGTGCTGAACAGCGAAGACAAGCTGCCGGCGCTGGCCAAGGCCATCGGCATGGATGCGGATTCGCTCAAGCAATATCTGATGCAGCGTTCGGAGCGCGAGTTCGTCTACCTGAAGCGCCAGATGTCGCCGGATGCGGCGCAGGTGGTGCTTGACCTCGGTGTGCCGGGCGTCAACGGTCAACGCGAGTTCCGTCGCTTCTATCCGTCGGGTCCGGTGACCTCGCACGTGCTGGGTTTCACCAACATCGACGACCACGGCCAGGAAGGCCTGGAGCTGGCCTTCGACGACTGGCTGGCCGGCAAGCCGGGCGCCAAGCGCGTGATCCGCGATCGCATGGGCCATGTCGTGGAGGACGTGGAGTTGGTGCGCGCGCCGCAGCCGGGTCGCGACATCACGCTCAGCATCGACCGCCGCATCCAGTTCCTTGCGTACAACGAATTGAAGAACACCATCGAACAGTCCGATGCGGACTCCGGCTCGATGGTGATCCTCGACGTGCATACCGGCGAAGTGTTGGCCATGGTCAACTGGCCCACGTACAACCCGAACGCCTTGCGCGGCAGCAATCCGTCGAGCCGCCGCAACCGCGCAATGACCGACGTGGTGGAGCCGGGCTCCACCATCAAGCCGTTCGTGATGGCGGCGGCGCTGTCGAGCGGAAAGTACACGCCGACCGGCCCGCTGATCGACACGGGCAATGGCCACTTCTATTACATCTCGCACGACATCCGCGACACGCACGCCTACGGCATGCTCTCGCCGACCGGCATCCTCGCCAAGTCCAGCAACATCGGCGCCGCCAAGGTCGCGATGACGCTCGACACCGGCCTGATGTACGACACCTACCGTGCGTTTGGTTTCGGCAGCAGCACCAACAGCGGCTTTCCTGGCGAAGCCTCGGGCTATCTGAAGCCGGGCAAGGGCTGGGGCATGCTGGAAAAGGCCATCCTGGCCTATGGCTACGGCCTGAACGTGACGCCGCTGCAGCTGGCGAACGGTTACGCCACCATCGCCGACAGCGGCGTGATGCACCTGCCCACCTTCGTGAAGGGTTCGGACAACGAAGCCAAGCAGATCGTTGATCCGAAGATCGCCAACGAACTGGTGCAGATGATGGAGTCGGTGACGCAGCCGGGCGGCACCGCGGCACCGTGGGCGTGGATTGCCAACTACGGCGTGGCCGGCAAGACCGGTACCGCGCACAAGGCCAGCGCCGGCGGCTACTCGAAGAACAACTACAGCGCCGCCTTCGCCGGCATCGTGCCGGCGTCGAATCCGCGCATGGCCGCCGTGGTGGTGATCGACAACCCGAAGAAGGGCAGCTACTACGGCGCCCTCGTTTCCGGCCCCGTCTTTGCCAAGGTGATGGATGGCGCATTGCGGCTCATGGATGTGCCTCCAGACAACATCGGGCGCTGGTATGTCGGCGGCCCGTTGCAAGGACAGAACGGTTTGACCAGCAACAAACAGCCCACCGTCGAACAGGTGGACGACGCACCGATCGAGGGGGCCACGCCATGAGCGCCCGCCTCGACCAGCTTCTCCACGGCATCGCCGACACCCCGGGTGTAGGCGATATCGTCGTTTCAGGCCTCACGCTGGATTCGCGCGAGGTGAAGCCCGGGGACGCGTTCTTTGCATTGCGCGGCGCGCGCGAGCACGGCATCCATTTCGCGAAGGGCGCCGTCGCGCGCGGTGCGCGCGTGGTGCTGGCCGAAGCGCCGGTTGCCGATGCGGCAGGCATTGAGGTGCCGGTGTTGTGGGTCGATGGCCTGCACGGCAAGGTCGGAGAGATCGCTGCGCGCTTCTTCGGGCGTCCGTCCGAGTCGCTGCACGTGATCGGCGTGACCGGCACCAACGGCAAGACTTCGACCGTACAGCTGCTGGCGCAGGCGCTGGAGCTGCTCGGTCACCGCGCCGCCACCATCGGCACGCTGGGCGCTGGCCTGCATGGCCAGCTCAACGAAGGCGAGCGCACCACGCCGGACGCGATCAACGTGCAGGGCCTGCTGGCATCGTTTCGTGAGCAGGGCGCATCGCACGTGGCGATGGAAGTGTCCTCGCACGCGCTGGAGCAGGGCCGCGTCGGTGCAGTGGCGTTCGAGGTGGCGGCTTTCACCAATCTCACCCGCGATCATCTCGACTACCACGGCAGCATGGAAGCCTACGGCGATGCCAAGGCCAAGCTGTTTGCATGGCCGACGTTGAAGGGCGCGGCGATCAATATCGACGACGCCTTCGGTCGCTCGCTGGCTGATCGTCTGTCGCAGGGCGTGCGTGCGCTGCGCCTGAGCGCTGCGGGCGATGCGGTTGCCGAAGTGCGCGCGACGGACGTCGTGACCTCTGCCGAAGGCCTGGCGTTCACCCTGCATACGCCGTGGGGTGAACGCGCCGTGCGCAGCCGCCTGCTGGGTCGGTTCAATGTCGCCAATCTGCTGGCCGTGGTGGCCTGCCTCGGTGCCATGGGCGAATCGTTCGAGCGCATTGCCGATGCCATCGCCGTGCTGGAGCCGATCAACGGCCGCATGAACCGCCTCGGCGGCGTCGATGGCGTGCCGTTGGCCGTGGTCGATTACTCGCATACGCCGGACGCGCTGGAACAGGCGCTCAAGGCGCTGCGTGCCCATTGCGAAGGTCGCCTGATCTGCGTGTTCGGCTGCGGCGGCGATCGCGACGCCGGCAAGCGCCCGCAGATGGGCGAGATCGCCGAGCGCCTGGCTGACGCCATCATCATCACCGACGACAATCCGCGCACCGAGGACGGCGACGTCATCGTGGCGAACATCGTCGCCGGTTTGCGTCATCCCGAAGCGGCGACGGTCGAGCGCGATCGCGCCGCCGCCATCCAGCTCGCACTCGCCTCGGCCAAGGCCGGCGACGTGGTGCTGATCGCAGGCAAGGGGCACGAGACCTATCAGGAAGGCGCGACCGGGAAGCGTCCGTTCGACGACCTGGCGGTGGCCCGCCACGCGCTGGAGGGCCGAGCATGATGCGCTTGAGCGCCATCGCCCTTTGGACTCGTGGGCGCCTGCTTGGCGAGGACGTGGACGTCACCGGCGTCGCCATCGATACGCGCAAGCTGCAGCCCGGCGACCTCTTTGTGGCGATCAAGGGCGAACGCGTCGACGGGCACGATTTCCTCGCGGATGCCAAGGCCAGGGGCGCGATTGCCGCGCTGGTCACGCGCAAGGTCGACTTCGATCTGCCGCAGGTGCTGGTCGACGATACGGAACTCGCCCTGGGCGACCTGGCGAGCGCCGTGCGCGCGCAGAGCAACGTGCGCGTGATCGGCATCACCGGCTCCAACGGCAAGACCACGGTCAAGACGCTGACGGCATCGATCCTGTCGCGCCACGGCCGCACGCACGTCAATGCCGGCAACTACAACAACGAACTGGGCCTGCCGCTGACCCTGCTGGCGATGCCGCAGGACACCGAGTACGCCGTGTTGGAAATGGGCGCGGGCAAGCCGGGCGATATCGCTTACCTTGCCGCCATCGCACGGCCCGATATCGGCCTCGTCAACACCATCGCACCCGCGCATCTTGAGCGCATGGGTAGCGTGGAAGGCGTGGCCGAGACCAAGGGCGCGCTGTATCAGGCCTTGCCGGTCGACGGCGTGGCGATCATCAATGCGGACGAGGCGTTCGCCAGCTTCTTCACGGGGCTGGCCGGCACGCGTCGCCAGCTGCGCTTCGGGCTGGATCACAAGGCGGACGTGGGCGCCGACATCCTCGACCAGCGCGTGGACGGCTCGCACTTCCTGCTCAGTACGCCGGTGGGCGACGCCGAAGTGCAGCTGCCGCTGGCCGGTCGCCACAACATCGCCAATGCGTTGGCCGCTGCGTCGATCGCCCTGGCTCTCGACGTGCCGCTCGACACCATCGTGGAAGGCCTCGAAAACGTGCCCGGCGTTGCCGGTCGTTTGCAGTTCGAGCGTATGCCCGGTGGCTGGACGCTGATCGACGACAGCTACAACGCCAATCCGGGTTCCGTTGGCGCCGCCATCGACACGCTGGCCCTCGCCGAAGGTGAGCGCTGGCTGGTGCTGGGCGACATGGCTGAACTCGGCGAGAACGCCGTGGCGTTGCATGCCGGCATCGGCGAGCGCGCGCATCAGCGCGGCATCGATCGCCTGTTTGCGGTCGGTCCGTTGAGCGTGGCGGCGGTGAAGGTGTTCGGCGACCGTGGTGAGCACTTCGCCGACAAGGCGGCATTGGCCGCCGCACTGAAACAACATCTGCACAGCGGCGTTGCCTGTCTGGTGAAGGGCTCGCGCTCGTCCGGCATGGATCAGGTGGTCGCTGCGCTCCGCGATAACAAGAAAACAGGGGAGGGCGCATCCGATGCTGCTTGAACTCGCAGATTGGATGGCACGGCACTTCACGGCCCTCCACCTGTTCCAGTACATCACGTTCCGCACCATCATGGCCGCGCTCACCGCGCTGGCGATGTCGCTGCTGTTCGGACCCAACGTCATTCGCAAGCTGGCCGAGCTGAAGGCAGGCCAGGTGGTGCGCAAGGACGGCCCGCAGACGCATCTGTCCAAGGCCGGCACGCCGACCATGGGCGGCGTGATGATCCTGCTGGCGGTCACCCTCTCCACCATTCTCTGGACCGACCTGCACAACCGCTACGTGTGGCTGGTGCTGGCCGTGCTGCTCAGCTTCGGCGTGATCGGCTTCTACGACGACTACAAGAAGCTGGTGCTGAAGGACAGCCGTGGCCTCGCCTCGCGCTGGAAATATTTCTGGCAGTCAGTGTTCGGCCTCGCCGCCGCGCTGTTCCTCTACTACACCGCCCCGCATGGCGTCGGTAACGCACCGGTCGCCGAAACGGCGCTGTACGTACCGCTGTTCAAGCAGGTGGCCGTGCCGCTGGGCGTGATGTTCGTGGTCATCGCCTACTTCATGATCGTGGGCTTCTCCAACGCGGTGAATCTCACCGACGGCCTGGATGGCCTCGCCATCATGCCGACCGTGCTGGTCTCCGGCGCGCTCGGCGTGTTCGCGTATCTCGCGGGCAACCGCGTGTTCTCCGAATACCTGGGCATCCCGTCGATTCCGGGCGCGGGCGAGTTGGCGATCTTCTGCGGCGCGCTGTCCGGCGCTGGCCTCGGTTTCCTTTGGTTCAACACCTATCCCGCACAGGTGTTCATGGGCGATGTGGGCGCGCTGGCCATTGGCGCGGCGCTCGCTGCCATTGCCGTCATCGTGCGTCAGGAAATCGTGCTGCTCGTGATGGGTGGCGTGTTCGTGATGGAAACCGCCTCGGTGATGATCCAGGTGGCCAGCTTCAAGATGACCGGCAAGCGCGTGTTCCGCATGGCGCCGATCCATCACCACTTTGAATTGAAAGGCTGGCCGGAGCCGCGCGTGATCGTGCGCTTCTGGATCATCAGCGTCGTGCTGGTGCTGATCGGCCTCGCCACGTTGAAGGTGCGCTGACCATGCTCTTTGACACCACCCAGGCCAAGCGACGACAGGGACCCCGCGGCAGTTACGACATGCCGCTGGTGATCGCGCTCGTCGGTCTGGCCTGCATCGGGGTGGTGATGGTGGCGTCCAGCTCGATTGCGGTGGCCGAGAGCCAGCACATCGGTGCGTTCTATTTCCTCAAGCGCCACCTGCTGTTCCTCAGCATCGGCATGGTGTTGGCGGGTATCGCCATGCGCACCGAGCTGAAGCTGATGGAGAAGAACGCGTACCTGCTGCTGGCGGGTGCGGTGGTGCTGCTCTTGCTGGTGTTCGTGCCGGGCATCGGCATGCGCATCAACGGCGCGCGCCGTTGGCTCAACTTCCTGATCACCAGCTTCCAGCCGGTCGAGGCAGTGAAGCTGATCCTGGTGGTCTATACGGCCAGCTATCTTGTGCGCCACCGCGAAAGCGTGGAAACCAGTTTCTGGGGCCTGTTCAAGCCGATCATGGTGGCGGGCCTGTTCGTGCTGCTGCTGCTCGCTCAGCCGGACTTCGGCTCGGCCACGCTGATGATCGCGGTCACCATCGGCATGATCTGGATGGGCGGCGCCAAGCCGATGTACCTCGGCGGCATGGGCCTTCCGGTGGTCGCGCTGCTTTGGTTCGTGGCGAAGTTCGAGCCGTACCGCATGCGTCGCCTCACCTCGTTCATCGATCCGTGGGCCGATCCGTTCAACGACGGTTTCCAGCTCACCCAGTCGCTGATGGCGATCGGTCGTGGCGAATGGACCGGCGTGGGCCTCGGTTCGAGCGTGCTCAAGCTGTCTTACCTGCCTGAAGCGCATACCGACTTCATCTTCGCGGTCATCTCCGAGGAACTCGGCCTGGCCGGCATCCTGCTGGTGATGGGTCTGTTCGCGCTGGCGGTGGGACGCGGCCTGTTCATGGGCCTCAAGGGCATGGAGATCGGCCAGCGCTTTGCCGGCTTCGTGGCCTGTGGCGTCTCGCTGATGCTCGGCCTGCAGACCATGGTGTCGATCGGCGTGAACCTCGGTGCGCTGCCGACCAAGGGCCTGACCCTGCCGCTGATCAGCTACGGCGGTTCGTCCATCGTGCTGACCTGCGCGATGGCCGGCGTCCTGCTGCGCACCACGTACGAAATCAACCGCGCCATCGATGCACGCCAGATGGCGGCGCGCATGCCGGCGAACGCCGTGCCCGACGCGAACACGGCTGTGGCCGCGACGCCCGCGCGCGAGGCGGTGACCGCATGACGGCGCCAGTCCTCATCATGGCCGGCGGTACCGGTGGCCACATCTTCCCGGGCCTCGCCGTGGCCGAAGCGCTGCGCGCGCAGGGCGTGCCGGTGGTGTGGCTCGGTGCCGAAGGTGGCATGGAGACCAAGGTCGTGCCGGCGCATGGCATCGATCTGGTGACCGTGCCGGTCGGCGGCCTGCGCGGCAAGGGTTTGAAGACGCGGTTGCTGGCGCCGTTCATGCTGGCCCGCGCCTTGCTCTCTTCGCTCAGTGCACTTCGCCGCATCAAGCCACGCAGCGTACTGTCGATGGGCGGCTATGTCGCCGGCCCCGGCGGCGTCGCTGCGCGCATCACGCGCCGCCCGCTGCTGGTGCACGAGCAGAACCGCGTGGCCGGCTTCACCAATCGCAAGCTCGCCGAGCACGCACAGCGCGTGCTTGCAGGCTTCAGCGATGCGCTGCCCGGCGCCGAATGGGTCGGCAATCCGGTGCGTGGCGCCATTGCCGCGCTGCCGGCACCGAGTGAGCGCATGGCCAGTCGTACCGGTCGTGCACGCCTGCTCGTGCTGGGCGGAAGCCTGGGTGCTCGTGCCTTGAACATCGCACTGCCGCAGGCATTGGCCTTGCTGTCGCCGGCACAGCGCCCCGAGGTGCTGCACCAGTGCGGCAATCGCGGCATCGACGAAGCACGTGCGGCCTACGCGAAGGCCGGCGTCGAGGCGCAGATCGTGCCGTTCATTGAAGACATGGCTGGCACCTACGCCTGGGCCGACCTCGCGGTGTGCCGCGCCGGCGCGCTCACGCTGGCCGAGCTCACGGCCGCCGGGCTCGGTGCCGTGCTCGTGCCGTTCCCCTATGCGGTGGATGACCACCAGACCCGCAATGCCGAGGCGCTGGTCGCCGTGCATGCGGCCGAATTGATTCAGGAGAAGGATCTGGACGTACAGCAGTTGGCGCAGCGCCTCGAGGCGCTGCTGGATGATCGCGAGCGACTGGTCGCGATGGGCGAGGCCGCACGCACGCTGGCCAAGCCCGACGCCGCGGCAGTGATCGCACGTGCCTGCATGGAGGTGGCCGCATGACGCCGCGTCGTTTGCTTGCGCACGAAGACTTGATGACCACGTTCCGCCGCGTGCATTTCATCGGCATCGGCGGCGTGGGCATGAGCGGCATCGCCGAAGTGCTGCACAACCTGGGCTACGCCGTCTCCGGTTCCGATCGCGCCAATTCGCCGACCGCGCAGCGCCTGTCCGCGCTGGGCATCGACGTGCACGTCGGCCATGCTGCCGAGAACATCGGCGACGCCGATGTCGTGGTGACCTCCAGCGCCATCAACGCCGACAACCCCGAATTGCAGGCAGCTCGCGCCGCGCGCATCCCCGTGGTGCCCCGCGCCGAGATGCTGGGCGAACTGATGCGCTTCCGTCGCGGCATCGCCATCGCCGGCACGCACGGCAAGACCACCACGACGAGCCTCGCGGCGAGCGTGCTGGCCGAGGCGAACTACGACCCGACTTTCGTGATCGGCGGCCAGCTCAACGCGGCCGGTGCGAATGCGCGGCTCGGCACGGGCCAGTACATCGTGGCCGAGGCGGACGAGTCCGACGGCTCATTCCTGATGCTGTCGCCGGTGGTCGCCGTCGTAACCAACATCGACGCTGATCACCTGGAGAACTACCACGGCGATTTCGCGCTGGTGAAGAAGGCCTTTGCCGACTTCCTGCATCGCCTGCCGTTCTATGGCCTGGCCGTGCTGTGCGTGGACGACCCGGAAGTTGCTGTGCTGGCCAAGTCCACTCCGCGTCGCGTGATGACCTACGGCATCGAGACCAAGGACGCCGACGTGCGCGCGAGCAATCTCTCGCAACACGGCTTCGAGATGCATTTCGATCTGTGGCTCCCGGGCCGCAATGAGGCGCTGCACGTCAAGCTCAACCTGCCGGGGCGCCACAACGTGCTCAACGCGCTCGCCGCCGCCACCATCGGCTGGCAGCTGGGCGTGGAAGCCGAGGCCATCGCGCGCGCGCTGGAGAAGTTTCAGGGTGTCGGTCGCCGCTTCCATCGTCGCGGCGAGATCGCGCTCGACAAAGGCACGGCACTGCTGGTCGACGACTATGGCCATCATCCCCGCGAACTCGCGGCAGTGTTCGCCGCCGCACGTGGCGGCTGGCCGGATCGTCGCCTGGTGGTCGGCTTCCAGCCGCATCGCTACAGCCGTACGCGCGATCTGCTGGATGACTTTGCCAACGTGCTGGCCGAGGCCGACGTGCTGGTGCTGACGGACGTCTATCCGGCCGGCGAAGCGCCGATCGCGGGTGCCGACGGTCGCGCGCTGGCGCGTGCGGTGCGTGCGCGCGGCAAGGTCGACCCGGTGCTGATCGAGCACCCGCGCGAATTCAAGGACACGCTGCCCGCGCTGTTGCGCGACGGTGACCTGTTGCTGCTGCTCGGCGCCGGTGACATCGGTGCAGCGGCGGTGGAAATGGCGAACGCCGGTCAACTGAAGACGAGCAAAGCATGAGCAAGACGATTACGGATCCCGCACAGTTTGGCCGCGTCGCCGTGGTGATGGGCGGCAGCTCGGCCGAGCGCGAGGTGTCGCTCGATTCCGGCCGCAACGTGCTGGCCGCATTGCAGGCGCGCGGCGTGGATGCGCATGCCATCGACGGTATCCCGGCGCTGCTGGACGCCGTGCGCGCCGGCCACTTCGCCCGCGTGTTCAACATCCTGCACGGCGGCGGCGGCGAGAACGGCGAGCTCCAGGGCGCGCTGCAGTCGCTGCGCATTCCGTTCACCGGCTCCGGCGTGTTGGGCTCGGCGCTGTCGCTCGACAAGATCCGTGCGAAGCTGGTGTGGCAGGCACTTGGCCTGCCCACGCCGAAGTTCAAGGCGCTGCCGCGCGGTGCCGACGTGCACGCCGCCGCGCGCGAGATCGGTTTCCCTCTGATCGTGAAGCCGGCCTGGGAAGGTTCCAGCGTGGGCGTCACCCGCGTGTTCAAGGAAGAAGACCTCGACGCTGCCGTGGCGTTGGCGCAGCGCTATCCCGGCGACATGCTGATGGAGACGCTGATCGAAGGCGGCGAGTACACCGTTGGCGTGCTCGACCGACAGGTACTTGCCACCATCAACATCGTCCCCAAGGGCGAGTACTACGACTACAACGCCAAGTACATCGCCGAGGACACGCAGTACATCTGCCCGGGCCTGCACGGCGATGCCGAGCGCGAGATGCAGGACCTCGCGCTGCGTGCGTTCGACGCGCTGGCCTGCTCGGGCTGGGGCCGTGTCGACGTCATGCGCGACAAGCAGGGTCGCAACTGGCTGCTGGAAGTGAATACCGCGCCGGGCATGACCTCGCACTCGCTGGTGCCCAAGGCCGCCGCTGTCGCCGGCATCGACTACCAGACGTTGTGCTGGCGCGTGCTTGAAACGAGCTTCCGGGAGGGCGTGTGAGGGGAGCCATTCGCCTCGTTGCCTGGGTGTTGGCCATCGCGCTCGTGGCGCTGCCGGTCGTCGGCGTGCTGCGCGGATGGTTTGCGGCCAATCGTTGGCCGGTGACCCAGTTGACGGTGCAAGCCGAGTTCAAGCATGTGACCGAGGATGAGCTCCGTACGGTCGTCATGCCGCGTCTCGGCAAGGGCTTCTTCGCGCTCGACCTCGATGGCGTGCAGAAGGCGGTCGCCGCCTTGCCGTGGGTGGAATCGGTGGAGGCGCGCAAGCGCTGGCCCGACACGCTGATCCTGCGCATCTACGAGCGCCAGCCGTTCGCGCGCTGGAACGAGAAGCGCTTGATCAGCCGCCAGGGCCTGGTGTTCGACGTGCCCGACGTGTCCGCCAACGGGGATTTGCCGGACCTGCGCGGCCCCGACGCACGCCTAGCGGAAGTGGTGAGCTTCTATGCGGAAACGCAGAAGGCATTCGCCAATACCAAACTGAAAATTACCGGTGTCGCACTCACCGAGCGCGGCAGCTGGAGCCTCACCACGAACAGCGGCGCGCAGATCGTCGTTGGCGATCGCGACCAGGCCGGTCGCCGCCTGCGCCGTTTCCTCGACGTCTACCCACAGCTGATGGCGGGCCACACCGAGGGCTTCGCCTATGCCGATCTTCGTTACACCAATGGATTTGCCGTTCGATGGCCGCCCCAGGCGAGCACCGTGAACGCTGGAGGCTCACCCCGCACATGAAGACCAAGAACGACAAGCAACTGGTCGTCGGCCTCGACATCGGCACCTCGAAAGTGGTGGCGATCGTCGGCGAGTACGAACCGGGCGAACCGATCGAAGTGATCGGCATCGGCACCCACGTCTCGCGCGGCATGAAGCGCGGTTCGGTGGTGGACATCGAATCGACCGTGCATTCGATCCAGCGCGCGGTGGAAGAAGCCGAGCTGATGGCCGGCTGCGATATCCGCTCGGTCTACGCATCGATTTCCGGCAGCCACCTGGAAACCAAGAACTCCCACGGCACCGCCGCGATCCGCGATCGCGAAGTGACGCCGGGCGATCTCGACCAGGTGCTGGAAGCCGCGAGCGCGGTGGCGATCCCGGCCGACCGCAAGGTGCTCTACAAGGAGTCGCAGGAATATCGCATCGACGGCCAGGACGGCATCCGCTCGCCGGTGGGCATGAGCGGTGTGCGCCTGGAAGCCAGTGTGCACCTGGTCACCGGTGCGGCCGCGGCGGTGCAGAACATCTCCAAGTGCATCCAGCGCTGTGGCCTCACTGTTGACGAGCTGGTGCCTTCGGCTGTCGCGAGTGCCAAGTCAGTACTGACGGATGACGAACGCGAACTGGGCGTCTGCCTGGTCGACATTGGTGCTGGTACGACCGACATCGCCATCTATACGCAAGGCGCGATCCGCTACACCAAGTCGCTGCCGGTCGGCGGCGACCAGGTCACCAACGACATCGCCTACGGCGTGCACACGCCGACCGCGCACGCCGAGGAGATCAAGATCAAGTACGCCTGCGCGCTCGCGCAGCTGGCGCATGCGGAAGAAACCATCCAGGTGCCTAGCGTGGGCGATCGCCCGCCGCGCCGCCTGGCTCGCCAGTCGCTGGCGCAGTCGGTGCAGGCGCGCTACGAGGAAATCTTCGAGATGGTGCAGGACGAACTGCGTCGCTCCGGCTACGAGAGCCTGGTGGCGGCCGGCGTCGTGCTCACCGGTGGTGCCTCGCGCATGGAAGGCGCGCTGGAGCTGGCCGAGGAGATCTTCCACAAGATGGTGCGCATCGGTGTGCCGCAGCACATCAGCGGCCTGGGCGAAGTCATTTCCAATCCGCTGCATTCCACCGGCGTTGGGCTGCTGCTGCATGGTGCGCGTCATGGCGGCATGCGCATGAGCGGGCCCTCGGGCGGAAGCGTGGGCGGACTGGTCGACAAGCTGCGCGGCTGGATCACCAAGAATTTCTGATTTGGGTGGGGCAGGAGGCCTCGCCATGGACGAATGGATGTTCGTCCGCCACCAAGGGGCGACAGGAACGTCGACACCTGCGGATACAACGACAACAGAGCTCTACGGAGGACGGGAAATGTTTGAACTGATCGAAAAACTCGCACCCAATGCAGTCATCAAGGTCATCGGCGTGGGTGGTGGCGGCGGCAACGCCGTGGCCCACATGCTCAACGCAAACATCGAAGGCGTCGAGTTCGTCGTCGCCAACACCGACGCGCAGGCCATGAAGAGCTGCGGTTCGCGTACGCACCTGCAGCTGGGTGCCAACGTGACCAAGGGCCTGGGCGCCGGCGCCAACCCGGAAGTGGGCCGCCAGGCCGCACTCGAAGATCGCGAGCGCATCGAGGAAGTGCTCGAAGGCGCGGACATGGTGTTCATCACCTGCGGCATGGGCGGCGGTACCGGCACGGGCGCAGCCCCGGTCGTGGCGCAGCTCGCCAAGGAAAAGGGCATCCTCACGGTGGCCGTGGTCACCAAGCCGTTCCCGTTCGAAGGCCGTCGTCGCATGCAGGTCGCGGCCAAGGGCATCGAGGACCTCTCGCAGCACGTCGATTCGCTGATCACCGTGCCCAACGAGAAGCTGCTGTCGGTGCTGGGTCGTGAAGTGACGCTTCTTAATGCGTTCAAGGCCGCCAACGACGTGCTGCAGGGCGCCGTGCAGGGCATCGCCGACCTCATCACCGCACCGGGCCTGATCAACGTCGACTTCGCCGACGTGCGCACCGTGATGTCCGAAATGGGCATGGCGATGATGGGTTCGGGTACTGCCCGCGGCGACGACCGCGCGCAGGCTGCCGCCGAAGCCGCCATCAACAACCCGCTGCTGGAAGACGTCAACCTCAACGGCGCCTGCGGCATCCTCGTCAACGTCACCGCTGGTCCGAACCTCACCATGCGCGAATTTGACGAGATCGGTCGCATCATTCACGACTTCGCCAGCGAAGACGCCACTGTGGTGATGGGTACCTCGCTCGACCCGGAAATGCAGGACGACGTGCGCGTCACGGTCGTCGCCACGGGCCTCAACCGCGCCGCGGCCCGCCAGCCGATGCGTCCGGTCGTCACCCAGCAGGTCGAAATGCGCCAGCGTCCGCGTCCGGTCGTGCTGCGTACCGGCACCGGCAACGAAGTGGTGGATTACGCCCAGCCGGAGGTCACCACGACCACCCGTGTCGAGGCCAACGCCTCGGCCAAGAGCGCCGACCCGAGCTTTGACTACCTCGATATCCCGGCCTTCCTGCGCCGCCAGGCCGACTGAGATAGCTGACAGGGCAAATAATTTGAAGAAAAATTGAACAAATCGCCGGTTTCACTTGTCAGTAACGAATCGCACACCTGATCTTCCCTCGGGAAACGGGTGTACGTAAGGGTTTTCCGCCCTCGGGCGGGATGTCCGCTGATGTCGCCGGCGAGCGTTCTGGACGTACGCAAGCTCCAACGACTGTGCTTCAGGGATGACGCATGGCCTGCCGAGGAAGTCTTTTTCGGCCGGCCCGGCGCTCCGTGACCGGAATCCCGTCCCGGTCCGGAGCGCTGTGTCAGAATCCAAGTCGTTGAAGTTGTTGGGAAAAATGCTGATCACCTCACGAATGAGTGTTATTCGTGGATGAAAGGAAGATGAAAGGGTGAACAGTGTGTGCGGAATGGATCGCCTTTTCACAGGTTAAGACTGTGTTAGCATCCGTTCCCTAATTTGGCTGCTGCCCCTTACAGGTACCCAAAAAATGATCAAGCAGCGTACGCTCAAGAACATCATTCGCGCCACAGGCGTCGGTCTGCATACCGGCGACAAGGTGTACATGACGCTTCGCCCTGCTGCCCCGAATACGGGCATCGTGTTTCGTCGTACCGATCTGAATCCGCCGGTGGAAATCGCGGCTCGTCCCGACAATGTCGGCGACACGCGCCTGTCCACCACGCTCGTCAATGGCGACGTCCGTGTCTCCACCGTCGAGCATCTGCTCTCCGCGATGGCCGGCCTCGGCATCGACAACGCCTATGTCGATCTTTCCGCGCCGGAAGTGCCGATCATGGACGGCAGCGCGGGCCCGTTCGTGTTCCTGCTGCAGTCCGCAGGCATCGAGGAACAGAACGTTGCCAAGCGCTTCATCCGCATCAAGAAGCCGATCAAGGTGCAGGAAGGCGACAAGTGGGCCACCTTCGAGCCGTTCGAAGGCTTCAAGGTGGGCTTCTCGATCGAGTTCAACCACCCAATCATCAGCAAGCGCACGTCCAAGGCGGAGATCGACTTCTCCACCACCTCGTTCGTGAAGGAAGTGAGCCGCGCCCGTACCTTCGGCTTCATGCGCGACATCGAAATGCTGCGCGAACACAACCTCGCGCTCGGCGGTTCGATGGACAACGCCGTGGTGCTGGACGACTACCGCGTGCTCAATGAAGACGGCCTCCGCTACGAGGACGAATTCGTGAAGCACAAGATCCTCGACGCGATCGGCGATCTGTACCTGTTGGGCCACAGCCTGGTCGGCGCGTATTACGCCCACAAGTCGGGCCACGAGCTCAACAACAAGCTGCTGCGCACCCTGATGGCCGACGTGACGGCCTGGGAAGAGGTGAGCTTCGCCGACGATCCGGCCACCGCGCCGATCTCCTACGCGCACCCCGCCCAGGCGATCTGATCGCCTAAGTTCTTCACAAGGCTGAACAAACTGAACGGCCGCGTCCTCCGGGACGCGGCCGTTCGTTTTGTGATATACCTCCCGCCTTCCATTGGCAGCTGTTCACGTCCTGATGACATCATGGTCTATCCGGTTCGTGGGGGCATGGTATAAACCCATGCAAGCCGACCGTAGGGTCGGTGCAGGGGAAGTACCGCAATGGTGTCGGCGAAGTCGGGACGTCAGTCCGCTGCTTCGCCGGGTTGGGAATCAGAAATTTCGGCGACGGACGCCAGCTCAAGGAACAGTTCCCGCAATTCGGGGTCTGTTGTTGAGGCTGCAGCGGCTCTCAGGTGAGAGGCTGCGGCCGGCGAAAGCGGTTTTGACCGATCCGGCACGATGTCTGTCGGTGGAGGGGGGGCCACTTTCACGGTAACTGAACTGGCGTACGTGCCGATGGCGCGTGCGGTCGAGAGGATTTGCGTCTGGAGAAGACGCACCCTGGCGGCCAGAGCCGGCGAAGGAGCCAGAAAAACGAGGCGGCCGTCTTGCAGGTTGGCGAAGCGAACCTGCTCGCGGAGTGGTGACGGTAACGTCTGGCGCAGTGCGCGATCCAAAGCATCCAGCTCACGGGCTTTGCGGGCCAGTGAGGCAATGGGGCCGAACGCGGTGATGGGCGTGAGTCCGGAACCGGTGCGGCGGGAGGGTGGTGGAGCGTCGCGCTGCATGGATACCGACATCTTCGACGAAGAAAGACATGCAAATCATACTTGTGTCCCGCACCAAAAAGGTGCCCAAAACCTTCAACCTCGCCGACCGGCGCCTTCGATGGCGACTGCTCGGGGTGGCGGCAGTGGCGGTACTGGGATGTGCGGGACTGGGCGGTGCCCTCGCGATGGCCGTGGCCAGTCCGCATGACCGCGCCCTTACCGAGATCCGACAGCTTCGCCAGCAGGTGCAGCAGCAGAACCTGCAATTGGTCGGCGTACGCAAAGACGCCCAGCGCGATATCGACGCGCTCGCCGTGAAGCTGGGTCAGCTTCAGGCCCAATCGACCCGTCTCAATGCCCTTGGCGAGCGCCTGACCCAGGTCGGCAAGCTCGACGATGGCGAATTCAATTTCGACGAGCAGCCCGCCGTCGGTGGTGTGGAAGATTCGACAGACGGTGGTTATTCCCTGCCGCAGACGCTCGACACCAGCATCAATCAGCTTGCCAACCAGTTCGACAGCCAGCAGGCGCAGCTTTCCGCGCTGCAGAGCCTGTTGCTGGACGCCAAGATCGAATCCAACCTCAAGCCCACCGGCATGCCGGTCGACGGCTACATCTCCTCCTATTTCGGTGGTCGTCCGGACCCGTTCAGCGGGCATAGTGCCTATCACACGGGCCTGGACATCTCGACGCCGAAGGGTACGGCCGTGCACGCGGTCGCCGAAGGCATGGTGACGTACGCCGGTGAGCGCACCGGTTACGGCGAAGTGATCGAGATCGACCACGGCAACGGCTACATGACCCGTTACGCCCACAACAGCAAGCTGGACGTCGTGCCCGGCCAGCGCGTGCATGTCGGCGATGTCGTTTCCGAGGCCGGTTCCACCGGCCGCTCCACTGGTTCTCACGTGCATTTCGAGGTCTGGTACAAGGGCCGCGTGGTCAACCCGCTGGCCTTCGTGAAGAACCATCGCTGACCGTCCTCCCGGGCGGCCGCCGGCCGCCCTTGAAAGCCTTTGCGCGAGCCGCCACACCTTGGCTGGGACGATGATCGGGGAGTCCGCGGGCCGCTTTGGCGCGGTATTCCGCAGGGCCGCGGGAGGGTGACCTCCGGCGTTTGGGATAGCCCGCCGACCCTAGTATCATCAATCCTTTCGTCCCGCCCGGTTTCCTCCTGGCGGGCGGCTCATGAATCCTGATCCGGAAGATCGATGCTCAATCGTGCCCTGACGAGCCTTTTCGGTAGCCGCAATGAACGCGTGCTCCGCCAGCTCTCCAAGACTGTCGCGCGCATCAACGCGCTGGAACCCGAGTTCGAGAAGCTGAGCGACGACGCGCTGCGCGCCAAGACCGACGAGTTCAAGCAGCGCGTTGCCGGTGGCGAGTCGCTGGACAAGCTGCTGCCGGAGGCTTTCGCCGTCGTGCGCGAGGCCGCCAAGCGCGTGCTCGGCATGCGCCATTACGACGTGCAGATGATCGGCGGAATGGTGCTGCATTCGGGCCGCATCGCCGAAATGCGCACGGGCGAAGGCAAGACCCTGGTCGGCACGTTGCCGGTGTACCTCAATGCCCTTGAAGGCAAGGGCGTGCACGTAGTCACCGTGAACGATTACCTGGCTCGCCGCGACTCCGCGCAGATGGGCAAGCTCTATGGTTTCCTCGGCCTGACTACGGGCGTGGTCTGGCCGGGCATGGATCATGCCGACAAGCATGCCGCGTATTCCGCGGACATCACCTACGGCACCAACAACGAATTCGGTTTCGACTACCTGCGCGACAACATGGCCCTCAGCAAGGACCAGCGCTACCAGCGCGGCCTGCATTACGCCATCGTCGACGAAGTCGACTCCATCCTGATCGACGAGGCGCGCACGCCGCTGATCATCTCCGGCCCGGCCGAGGATTCCCCGCAGCTGTACATCTCGGTGAACAAGATCGTCCCGAAGATGATTCGCCAGGAGAAGGAAGACGGCGCGGGCGATTACTGGGTCGACGAGAAGCAGAAGCAGGTGCACCTGTCCGAAGAGGGCATGTCGCACGCGGACGAGCTGCTGCGCGAAACCGGCGTCATCGATCCGGAAAGCGGCCTGTACGATTCCAAGAACCTGGCTGTCGTGCACCATCTCAACGCGGCGCTGCGCGCGAACGCGATCTATCACCGCGATGTGGACTACATCATCCGCGACGGCGAAGTGGTGATCGTCGACGAATTCACCGGCCGCACGCTGCCGGGCCGCCGCTGGTCGGATGGCCTGCATCAGGCAGTGGAAGCGAAGGAAGGTGTGCCGATCCAGCGCGAGAACCAGACGCTGGCGACCGTCACCTTCCAGAACCTGTTCCGCATGTACAAGAAGCTGGCCGGCATGACCGGTACGGCTGACACGGAAGCGTACGAATTCCAGCAGATCTACGGCCTGGAAGTGGTGGTGATCCCCACGCACAAGCCGATGATCCGCCAGGACAACCCGGACATGGTGTTCCTCGCCCAGCAGGCGAAGTACCGGGCGGTCATCGAGGACATCAAGGACTGCAACAAGCGCGGCCAGCCCGTGCTCGTGGGCACCACGTCCATCGAAGTGTCCGAGCTGCTGTCGAACCTGCTGCGCAAGGAAAAGATCGCGCACGAGGTGCTCAACGCCAAGCAGCATGAGCGCGAAGCGCACATCGTGGCCCAGGCCGGTGCGCCGGGTTCGGTGACCATCGCCACCAACATGGCCGGTCGCGGTACCGACATCGTGCTTGGCGGCAGCCTCGAAGCCGCACTGGCGACGCTGCCGGAAGACGCTTCGGAAACCGAGCGCGCGAAGGTCAAGTCCGACTGGAAGAAGCGCCACGAGCAGGTGCTCGCCGCTGGCGGCCTGCATATCGTGGGCACCGAGCGCCACGAGTCGCGTCGTATCGACAACCAGCTGCGTGGCCGTTCGGGCCGCCAGGGCGATCCGGGTTCCTCGCGCTTCTATCTGTCGCTCGAAGACAATCTGCTGCGTATCTTCGCCGGCGACTGGGTCGGCCGGTGGATGCGCATGTTCGGCATGAAGGAAGACGATGCGCTGGAAGACCGCATGGTCAGCCGCCAGATCGAAAAGGCGCAGCGCAAGGTCGAGCAGCACAACTTCGACATCCGCAAGCACCTGCTGGAATTCGACGACGTCGCCAACGACCAGCGCAAGGTGATCTACGCCCAGCGCGATGAGCTGCTGGAAGTGGACGACGTGTCCGACACGATTGCCGACATCCGCGACGACGTGGTCACTGACCTGGTGCGTCGCCATGTGCCGGCGGACAGCGTGGACGAGCAGTGGGATATCGCCGGCCTCGACCGCGAACTCGAAAGCGAGTTCGGCCTGTCGCTGGATCTCAAGCATTGGGTCGAGCAGCAGCACGAGATCGACGACAAGATGATCCTCGAGCACGTGCGCGAGGGTGCCGAGCAGCTGTTCAAGACCAAGGAACAGCAGATCGGCGCCGAGACCATGCGCCAGCTCGAGAAGCACATCATGCTGAGCGTGGTCGACAATGCCTGGAAGGAACACCTGGCGAGCATGGATTACCTGCGCCAAGGCATCTATCTGCGCGGCTACGCGCAGAAGCAGCCCAAGCAGGAGTTCAAGCGCGAATCGTTCGAGCTGTTCTCCAGCATGCTCGATCGCATCAAGAGCGAAGTCGTGCAGATGCTCGCGCGCGTGCGTGTGCGCAGCGAGGAAGAAGTCGCTGCAATGGAAGCCGAGCAACAGCGTCTCGCCGAACGCCTGCAGCGCCAGATGATGGCCAGCGGCGGCGGTGCGCCGGTGGGTGCGCTGGGCGCCGATGCGGAAGCCCTGGCGGCGGCCAGCATGGCAGCGCTGCCGCAGGCGGGCCCGGATGGTCCGCGTGTCGGTCGCAACGATCCTTGCCCGTGTGGTTCCGGCAAGAAGTTCAAGCACTGCCACGGGCAGCTGAGCTGATAAAAGAAAACCCCGCCCAGGCGGGGTTTTTTTATGTGTGTGTCGCCTTGGCTCTTGTGGGAGCGCACCCTGTGCGCGACCGCGGTGCACAGGACTGCAGGCAGTTGGGTCTTGCTTCATGTCTTGGCAAGCCGCTAGAACGGCTTCAACCAGATAAGGTTATTCCAGAGCGTGGCGGCGACTGCGGTGTTGCAGTCGCCCACAGGGTGCGCTTCCACTTCCACCGAGGGAGTGCGCCGGCTGCGTCAGTCCCCGCCACCCGGCACGCGCTTGCGATACGGTTCGGCGTCGACGGTGATGTACTGCGGTTCTTCGCAGTCGAGTCGCATGGCGGTGAGCTGGCCACCCCACACACAGCCGGTATCGATCGCGTAGATGCCCATGCCTGCCATGCGGCCGAGCGCCGACCAGTGGCCGCACACGATGCGCGTTTCGCGGCGACGCATGCCGGGCACTTCGAACCACGGATACATGCCAGGCTTCTGTGTGCCAGGAATGCCCTTGCTCTCGAAGTCGATGCGACCCTGTACGTCGCAATAGCGCATGCGCGTGAGCGTGTTGATCGAAGCGCGCATGCGCTCGATACCTTGCAGGCGACTGCTCCATGCGGCGGGACGATTGCCGAACAGGTTCTTCAGCAGTCGCGGGTGACGCGGGCTGCCGAGTTCGCGTTCGATCTCCTGCGCCGAGCGCTGCGCCTGGCGTAGCGTCCACATGGGCGCCAGTCCCGCGTGCACCATGGTCCAGTTGAGTTGCTCGTCGTGGTGCAACAGCTTCTGTGAGCGCAGCCATTCCATCAGCACCGGCGCGTCCTCGGCGAACAGCACTTCGCGCAGTTCAGGGTTTACCTTCGACTGCGCTTCGGGGCGCCGCTGCGCGATGGCCAGCAGGCTTAGATCGTGGTTGCCCAGCGTGACGATGGATTGCTCGCGCAAGCTGTGGATAAGGCGCAGGGTCTGCAGCGATTGACCGCCGCGATTGACCAGATCGCCGCAGAACCACAGGCGATCGCTGGCTGGGTCGAAGCGCAGCTTGTCGAGCAGGCGTTGGAGTTCGGGATGGCAGCCCTGCACATCACCAATCGCGTAGATGGCCATCAGTGCAGCGTACGCGGAATGGACAGCGTGAACGCCGGGATCTGCGCCTCGAAATGCGTGCCGTCATCGGCCAGCATCTGGTAGCTGCCTTCCATTACGCCCACCGAGGTTTCGAGCACCGCGCCGGAGGTGTACTCGTAGCGGTCGCCGGGGCGCATCCATGGCTGTTCGCCAACCACACCTTCGCCGGTGACTTCCTCCACCTTGCCGTTCGCATCCGTGATGACCCAGTGGCGCGAGAGCAGGCGAGCAGGTACGTCGCCCGCGTTGTGCAGCGTGATCGTGTAGGCGAAAACATAGCGGTTGTCGCCGGGACGGGATTGGTCGGGGACAAAGCGGGGTTCGACCTGCACGTCGATCGTGTAGGAAGATCTGTCGTTCATGCCGCGATTGTACGGGTTGTGGCCTTCCATGGGGAAAGCTTGCGTGCGCTGGGCTGAATCACGGCCCGCCATGCGACGGGCCCGCACGTTCACTCCATGACGACACGCGCCAGTCGCACGTAGTCCTGGGGCGAAAGCGTTTCGGCGCGAGCCTTGGGGTCGACATCTGCCGCGAGAATCGACGGGGCGTCCATGACGTTCTTGAGCGCATTGCCGAGCGTCTTGCGACGCTGTGCGAACGCCGCCTTCACGATGGCATGGATGCGTTCGGGGTCGGCGTCCGGCAACTGGTCCTTCGAGAGTGGGATCAGCCGAACGACGGCCGAATCCACCTTCGGCGGCGGGCGGAATGCACCTGGCGGCACCACGAACAACGGTTCCACGCGGCACGCCAGCTGGAGCATGACGGAAAGCCGTCCATATACCTTGCTGCCGGGCTCGGCCGCCATGCGATCGACCACTTCCTTCTGCAGCATGAAGTGCATGTCCTGGATGGCGGGCGCATGTTCGACGCAGTGGAACAGGATCGGGCTGGAGATGTAATACGGCAGGTTGCCTGCGATGCGCAGCCGCTCGACGCCATGGCGATGGGCCAGTGCGGTGAAGTCCACTTTGAGCACATCCGAGTGGATGATGCTGAGCTCGCCCACACCGGCGGCGCGTGCCTGAAGGTCGGGGATGAGATCGGTATCGAGTTCGATCGCCGTGAGCCTGTGTGCCGCGGCGAGCAAGGGCAGGGTCAGCGCACCTTCGCCGGGGCCGATCTCGACCACGAAGTCGTCGGTGCGTGGCGAAATCGCGCTGACGATGCGCTCGATGTAGCGCTTCTCATGCAGGAAGTGCTGGCCGAAGCTTTTCTTGGGGCGGGCGTTCGTCGGAGGAGACATAAGCAGAAGGGCTCGGTGAGTGGGCCGTGTCGTTCCTACGACAAGCTGGTGCGTCGTTGGACCAGATCCAGCGCCATGTTCGCCGCAGCGATAAGGCTGGAAGGATCAGCCTTGCCGGTGCCGGCCAGATCCAGCGCCGTGCCGTGATCGACCGACGTGCGGATGAAAGGAAGGCCGAGGGTGAGATTGACGGTGCGATCGAACGCTTCGCTCTTGAGCACTGGCAGCGCCTGGTCGTGATACATCGCCAGTACGGCGTCGTAGCGAGTGCGCTGCGCGGGTACGAAAGCCGTGTCGGCCGGCAGCGGGCCGACCAGCGCCATGCCTTCCCCGCGCAGGCGATCGAGCAAGGGAATGATGGTGTCCAGTTCCTCGCGGCCGAGATGACCGCCTTCGCCCGCGTGCGGGTTGAGGCCGAGCACGCCGATCCGGGGCTGCGCAAAGCCGAACTTGGCGCGCAGCTCACGGTGGACGATGCGAAGTACCTGTTCCAGGGCCTGGCCGGTGATCGCCGCGGGAACGGCAGACAGCGGCAGGTGCGTGGTGGCGAGTGCCACGCGCAGCTCGGGGCTGGCCAGCATCATCACCACGTCGGCATGCGCGCGCTCGGCAAAGAACTCGGTATGCCCGCTGAAGCGGATGCCGGCCTCGTTGATCGACGATTTTTGCAGCGGGGCCGTGACGATGGCCGCGTAGCGTCCCGCCATGCAGCCGTCAGCCGCCTCGGCGAGTGTGGCGAGTACGTGATTGGCGTTGCGCGGATCGGGGCGGCCGGGCTGCTCGGTGGCCCCAAGCGGTACATGGCGCACGCGTAGCTGACCGGGGGCACGGTCCGTCATGTTCGAGCCGTCGTCATCGATCAGGTCGATGGCCAGCCCGCAGCGAGCCGCGGCGCGGGCCAGCAGCTCGCGATCGGTGATCGCAACGAAATTGGCCGCCACGGGAGTGGCGGCCAATCGGATCAGGAGCTCGGGTCCGACCCCCGCCGGCTCACCCGCGGTAACGGCCAGCCGGGGCAGGGCGTGGGCGGCGTTCAATGTGGCCTCAGGAGGACTTCGCGCCCTGCGACTGATTGGGATCGCGCAGCTCGGGCACCAGAATGTTCACGTAGGCAGCGGAACGCATTTCGCGCAGGTAGTCGTCATAGACCTGCTCGGCCTTGCGGTTGCCGATGGCCTGGCGGGCCTGGTTGCGCTCCATTTCGTCGGTGCGGTCGCTCTGGCGGGTGCCCAGGCGCTCCAGGACGTGCCAGCCCGCCTCGCTCTGGAACGGCTGCGAGACCTGTCCGTCCTTCATCTCGCCCAGCTGCTGGCCGATGATCGAGCCCCAGTCGCCCTGGGCGAACCAGCCCATGTCGCCGCCGTTGTTGGCGGTCGTGTCGTCCTTGGAGTTTTCCTTCGCCAGCTTGGCGAAGTCTTCATGCTTCGTGACGATGCGGTTGTACAGGTCTTCCGCCTTCTGGTGGGCCTGCTCCGGCGTCAGCAGCTCGCTGGGCTTGATCAGGATCTGACGGGCGTGGAACTCCTGCACGACCTGGCGGCTCGGGGCGCGCTGCTCGATCAGCTTGAGGATGTGGAAGCCCGTGGGGCCACGCATGGCCGGGCTGACGTCGCCGGCCTTCATGTTGGACACGGCGTCGGCGAATGCCGGCGGAATCTCATCGAGGCGACGCCAGCCGAGGTCGCCGCCGTCCAGGGCGTCCTGGCCATCGGAGTAGCGGATGGCTGCCGCGTGGAAGTCCATGCCGCCCTTGATGGCGTCGATGGCCTGGGTGGCCTTGTCCTGGGCCGCCTTGATGTCGGCGGCACTGGCGCCGGCCGGCACGCTCACCTGGATATGCGCCAGATGCACTTCGCCCGCCTTGTAGGTGGGGCTGGCCAGCATGTTGTTGATTTCGCTGTCGGTGATGCTGACCTGGTCACGCACTACGCTGTCGTGCAGGCGCTGCGCGACCAGCTGGTCGCCCAGCTGGTGGCGGAAGGCGGCCCAGCTGGAGCCATCCTGTTCCACGGCGGCACGCAGCTGCTCCGGCGACATGCGGTTCTGCTGGGCGACGGCCGCGACGGCCTTGTCCACGTCGGCATCGGACACGCGGATGCCCTGCTCGTCGGCGCGCTGCACCTGCAGGCGCATCAGGATCAGGCGATCCAGCACCTGACGCTGCAACACGTCCATCGGCGGAAGCTGGCCGGGATTGCGCGCGTATTGCTGCTGCACCGAGCGCACCGCCTCGTTCAGCTCGCTCTGCAGGATCACTCCCTCGTCCACCACCGCCACGATACGGTCGAGCGGCTGCTTGCCCGAGGCTGCTGCTTGCGGCAACAGCTGGGCATGGGCGGGTAGAGCGGTCGCGGTGGCGATCGCGAGCAGGAACAACGCGAAAGGCTGCTTCATCAGTCGGGGGCCTTCAATCGCCGGAGGCGACAGGGAAGTTATTGATAACCAAGAATACCATTACGCAGGGCGCTTTCCGACTGACCGGTGAACCCGCCCATGCCCTTGAACTCGACTTCCAGCATGATCGCGTTGTTCGCCGTGCCCAGCTGCGTGGAATAGTTGTAGGTGTTCACGTAATGCCGGCCGATCAGGCGCAACGCCACGCAACAGCTGTCGTATTCCACGCCTGCCAGGGCTTCCACCGTCTTCTTGTCGAGCACCGAATACGTCCAGTGGCCTAGCAGGCGCCAGCGGTCGGAGATCGGGTAGACCACCGAGGCGTCATATTGTTCCAGCAGGGGCGCTTCGGAGCCAGGCTGGCGGCGATAGCGGTAGGAGAAGTTGATGATGCCGTCGACCTTGATGCGCTTCTGCAGGGTCAGCGCGCCCAGGTCGGTCAGGCTGGTATTGGGGTTCCACTGGTACTGCGAGGTCAGGCGCCAGTCGTCGCTGAGCTGCGTGTTGAGTTCGACCACATAATCGGAGCCGGACCAGTCGGTGGCCGGCGCCACTGTGTTCTGGCCGTTGGGCAGCTGCACGCGCTGCTGGTTGAAGTAGCGGATCTGGCCGAACGTCGCTGACAGGCGCTCCACGCCGTTGTCGTCCAGCAGGCGCGAGGTGACCGCGGCGCTGAGGTTGTTCGCGTTCATCTGGCGGTCCGCGCCCGAATAGGTATTCGTGGTGAACAGCTGCCAGGTGTCGAACGACATCAGGTTGGTGTCAAACAGCGGGATGTTGTCCTGATTGCGGTACGGCACGTACAGGTAGTACAGGCGCGGCTCCAGCGTCTGCGTGTAGTTGGTGCCGAACAGCGAGGTGCTGCGATCGAAGATCAGGCCACTGTCCACGCTCACGATCGGCAGCGACCGGCTGGGCGAGTTGCTGGTGAACGGCGACGCCGTGTTCGCGCCGAGGCGGCCGAAGTAGCCGTACTGATCGTAGTTGCCCTGCAGGTCATACCCGGTATAGCGGTAGGCAACCTTGGGCTTGACGAACCACGCCGCGCCGCGGAAGTCCGCGCCGATGTACGGATACAGGTCGAGGCGGTTGCCTTCGACCACGTCTTCCTTGCGGAACGCAACCGCTTCGGTGTTGGCGCCTACTTCGAGCCAGCGGTTGATCGGGTAGTCGACATTGAAGGTGGCACGAGGCCAGCGCTTGTACTGCACGACGGTGTCCGGCAGGGAGGGATCCACGTTCTGGTAGTAGTCCGCGCCCAGCGCCGCGTTCCAGTAAGCGCTGCCCCACTTGCCGCCGCCGTTGATATAGGTGCTGGAGCTCAGCGTGCCGATCGCCGCCGTGTACAGGTCGTTGCCGAAGTCACGCAGGTAATTGCGGTCGGATGCGCGGTTGATCGATGCATTGAGCGACCACGGGCCGTACAGGTGCGTGGCATCGTTGAACTTCAGCAGCCAACGGTCATCGCCCTTGGTGTTGACGTCGCTGCCCGGGGTCGGGTCGCCGCGGTCGTTCGGCAGGTATTCGAAGTTCAGCTGGCCCAGGCTGCCCGGCACCAGATAGCGGAATTCGCCGCCGAGCATCGCGCCACGCGAGGTATAGATGCGCGGGTCCAGCGTGGCGTCGTAGTTCGGCGCCAGATTCAGGTAGTACGGCGCGCTGACCATGAAGCCCGAACGGCTGGAATTGCCGATCGTCGGCGTCAGGAAGCCGGTTTTGCGGCGGTCGTCGATGGGGAAGGAGAACGTCGGCAGGTAGAAGAACGGCACGCCGTAGACCGACATGGTGGCGTCATGCGCGACACCTTCACCGGTCTCCTTGTCCATGCGGATGTCCTTGCCCTTGATCTCCCACACGTGGTTGCCCACGTCGCAGGTGGAATACGTGGCCTGCGTGTAGCGGCTGCGCTGGTCGTCCAGCATCTGGCCCTGCTTGGCCACGCCGTTGCCGCGGTTGGTCAGCATTTGATAGCTGACGTTGTCGGCAATGGCGGTGCTGGCGGTCTGGTTGCCGCGCATGTGGTCCGACGAAACCAGCTGGCCCGCTTCCTGGTAGCGCACGTTGCCGCGCGCGTCGTAGTCGGTGGTCTCGTCGTTGTAGTCGGTGACGTCCGCCTGCATGCGCTGGTCGGCACGCTCCACCTTCACGTCGCCCTCAAGGTGATAGACCGTCTGGTTGGAACTGTCGACGCGCTGCGCGGTGACGAAGGTGTTCGACGTGTCGCGCACCGAGCTGTCCTTGCTCAGCGTCGGGTCGTAGAACGACAGCATGGCGTTAGGGCGACACATCGTGTAGTTGAGCGGGCGCGGCGGGCAGCGATATGCCCCCAGCGGACAATTCGGCACGGCCGGAGGCGGCGTGTTGCTGACCGGTGCCGCAGGTTCGGGCTGATCGGTCGACTGGGCCTCCACGGGGCCGCCAAACAAGGCAAGCGCGGCAGCGACCGCCAGCAGGCGGCGCGGAGGCAGGTGGCGCGAAGTCGGCTTGGGCGTCACGATGGCAGTCTGTCGGCTGGGAGGCTCGTAAAACTAGCAGAAAGCCCCCCTGGACGGCAGTTGGATGGACCTACTGTCGATAAGGATTGCGCATGAGTGAGCAAAAGATCGCCAGGCCGGACGAAGATTGGCGCGCCCGCCTGAGCCCGGAGCAATATGCCGTCTGCCGTTGTTCCGCCACCGAGCCGCCGTTCAGCGGAAAGTGGTACCGGCACAAGGCCGCGGGAACCTACGTATGTGTGGCCTGCCGTGCGAAATTGTTCGCCTCGGAAGCCAAATACGACTCCGGCTCCGGTTGGCCCAGCTATTTCCAGCCGATCGCGCGGGCGGCCATCAGCCTGCACCAAGACGACAGCCACGGGATGCGCCGCACCGAAGTGCGCTGTGCAGGTTGCGATTCCCATCTGGGACATGTGTTTCCCGATGGACCCAAGCCAACCGGTCTGCGTTACTGCATCAATTCGGTGGCGCTGGATTTTCTGCCGATGGCGTGAGAAGCGGTAGGCCTTTATAGGAACGCACACGGTGCGCGACCACGGCGTCTGACGTTTCTTCTCCGTAGGTTTCGCGCACTGGGTGCGCTCCTACACAAAACCTGAAACCAGGTCAGGGTTCCATCAACACGCCCACGTGCTCGGCGACACTGGTCGCCAGGGCGAGCAGGTTGTAGCCGCCTTCGAGCGTCGAAATCAGGCGGCCTTCGGCGTGCGCTTCGGCGACGGCGACCAGGCGGCTGGTAATCCATGCGTAGTCTTCGCTGCCCAGACGCAGGTCGGCCAGCGGGTCGTTGCGATGGGCGTCGAAGCCCGCCGACACCAGCACCAGCTGCGGTTTGAACGCGTGCATGCGTGGAAGCAGCACGCCTTCCCACAGTTCGCGGAATTCGTAGGAGCCATCGCCCGGCGAGAGCGGTCCGTTGACGATGTTGCCCGCGCCGCGCTCGTCTTCGCGCCCGGTTTCCGGATAAAGCGGCATCTGGTGGCTGGACAGGAACAGCACGCGCGGCTCGCGCTCGAAGATGTCCTGCGTGCCGTTGCCGTGGTGGACATCGAAGTCTGCGATGGCGACGCGCTTGAGACCGTGCGCAGCGATCGCGTGCGCGGCGGCCACGGCGACGTTGTTGAAAAGGCAGAAACCCATGGCGCGGTCGGGCGTGGCGTGGTGGCCGGGCGGTCGCACGGCGCAGAAAGCGCGCCCACCCTGGCCAAGCACGGCGTCGACCGCCGCGACCAACGCACCGGCTGCACGCAGCGCGGCTTCGGCGGAGCCCGGCGACATCAAGGTGTCTTCATCCAGCCGGACGGTATCGCTGTCGGGCAGGGTGTTCAGGATGCGATCGATGTGCTCGGCGGTGTGCACGCGCAGCAGCTGTTCGCGCGTGGCTCGCGGCGCCTCGATGCGGTCCACCGCCGCGAAGCGATCATGGTCGAGCGCCTGCAGTACGGCACGCAGGCGCGCGGGAGATTCGGGTTGATCCGGACCGGGGTCGTGCTGCAGGCAGCTGGTATGGGTGTAGAGCCGCAGCACGGTGCTGCTCAGGCCGTCGGCTTGCGACGGCGTTCGTGCTGCCACAGCACTTCGCCGTGGCCGCTGGCGCGGGCCAGTACCCGCGAGATCACGAACAGCAGGTCCGACAGGCGGTTGAGATAACGCTGCGCCTGGGGGCGCACTTCCTCGACGCGGCTTAGCGCGATTACGTCGCGTTCGGCGCGTCGACAGACGGTGCGGGCCAGATGGCAGCACGACGCCGCCATGCCGCCGCCGGGCAGGATGAAATCCTTCAGCGGCGGCAGTGGATCGTTGAACCCGTCGAGCACCTGCTCCAGGCGCTCGATGTCCACGTCATGGACCATCGCCATGCCGGGAATGCACAGCTCGCCACCGAGATCGAACAGCTCGTGCTGGACCTGCGTCAGCGCTTCGCGCACGTCGTCGCCCACGCCGTCGGCCGCGAGCACCATGCCGATGGTGCTGTTGAGTTCATCGACGGTGCCGTAGGCGGAGACGCGCAGCGAGTCCTTGGCGACGCGCGAACCGTCGCCGAGGCCGGTGCTGCCATCGTCGCCCGTGCGCGTGTAGATCTTCGACAGACGATTGCCCACGCGCTGCCTCAGTGCGGCAGCTTGGACTGGCTGGCGTGACCCAGGGTGCGCGAAAGCTGCACGGCCAGCGCATGTACCACCAGGCCGAGCGCGATGTAGAGCACCGTGGCCTCGAGGAAGAACAGGTACCAGTCGCCCATGTTGGCGAACCATGCGCCCATGCTGCGCGGCTGCGGCACGCTGTTGCTGAGCCAGTAGAAGCTACCGTTGGAAATGACGTAGCAGGCCACCCAGCTGCCCAGCACGGCGAGGGCCGCCGTGCCCAGGCCACGGAGGTTCAGGCCCGGCTGCTTGCGGGCCATCCAGCTGCCGCCCAGCCACAGGCTGAAGTAGGACGGCACCAGGAACCAGTAGGCCGCCGATACGCAGTAGTGATCCCAGAAGCTCACGCCCTGGTTGCTGATGACCACGTAGTCCACCAGTACCGCTTCGACCATCAGCAGCGGGAAGGCCCAGCGGGCCGAGCCGCGCAGCCAGAAGCCGGCGAGGAAGAAGATTGCCCAGGACGCATCCCATACGTCATGGTGAAACAGTGAGAGATGCACGCGGGTGGCGGCCATCACCAGGGCGAGGGCCAGGAAAATGCCAAGCCGCTGGTTTTGCGTCGTAGCCATGAATTGCTCCAAGTGTTGCGCAGAGTGCAGACGCCAAGTCTATCCCAAACCGGCGAGGCCCTGATGGGGCTGGGCATGGCTAGCGCGTATGATTCGGCGCCATGACTACCTCATCCCCCCTGGCCGCTACGGGACGGCCGCCGGTCCTGATCGTTGGCGGCGGGCTGGTTGGCGCCAGCCTGGCCATCGCGCTGGACGCGGCCGGCATCGAAGCCGTGATGGTCGAAGCCGCGGCTCCGCGCATCGGCGAACAGCCGAGCTACGACGAGCGCAACCTCGCGCTGGCACGCGCCACTGTGAACGGCCTTGCCGCCATCGGCGTGTGGCCACACGTGTCGGCGCAGGCCACCCCGATCCGTCACATCCACGTCACGCGTGCCGGCGAGTTCGGCAGCGTGCGGATGGATGCGGACCGCCATGGCGTCGACGCGATGGGCTGGACCCTGCCGGCACGCGAGCTGGGAGCGGGCCTGCTGCGCCGGCTCGACGAGTGCCGCCATCTCACGCGATTGGCTCCGGCCAGGCTCGAGGCCTTGGAGCCGACGTCGTCCGGATGGCGTGCGCGCATCAGCACGCCAGACGGCGTGACCGACCTCGATACACCGTTGCTGGTCGGGGCGGACGGCACGGCATCGTTCGTGCGCGACCGCCTGGGCATCGCCGCAGAGCGCCACGACTACGGCCAGACCCTGTTCGTCTGCACCGTAACGCCCGAGCGCGACCACGCACATCGCGCGTATGAGCGTTTCGCCGACGATGGTCCGGTGGCCTTGCTGCCGCTGTCGGGTCGCCGCTGCGGAATGGTGCTGACCGTACCGCGCGAGGAAGCCGATGCGGTGGCATCGCTGGACAACGAGGCCTTCATTGCGCTTGCGCAGCAGCGCTTCGGCTGGCGTCTTGGTCGCCTGAGCCGACCTGGCCGCCGTCATCCCTATGCGATCCAGCGCGTGGCCTCGAAGGAATTGATCGGGCCGCGCGCCGTGCTGGTGGGCAACGCCGCGCAGACGGTGCATCCGATCGGCGCGCAGGGATTCAATCTCGGCCTGCGCGATGCGTTGACGCTGGCCGAGCTGGTGGCAGACGCCGACGATCCGGGCTCTGAAGCGTTGTTGGAACGCTACGCGGCACGCCGTGCGGCGGACCGGGAAGGCACCATGACGATGAGCCATGGGCTGGTGCAGCTGGCTTGCCTGGCGCAGCCGCTGCTCGGCCCGCTGCGTTCGATGGCAATGCTGGCGTTTGATCGCCTGCCGCCACTGCAGCGCTTGATGGCCCGGCGCGGCATGGGTTTTCGCAGCGAGCCGCCGCGTGCGGTGCTGGAGCGCTTGCCGTGAGCACGCAGCCATTGTCCCGAAATGAATCGCCTCGTCGCCGTGGGCCTGCGCTGGACGTGGCGGTGGTGGGCGGCGGCATGGTCGGCGCCGCCACGGCACTGGCATTGGCGCGCGCAGGCTTTGCGACGGCGCTGATCGAAGCGCGTGCCCCCGCGCCTTGGTCGGTGCAGGACGAAGTGGATCTTCGCGTGGTCGGACTCGCGCCGTCGTCCGTCGCGCTGCTCGACGATCTGGACGTCTGGACTTCCATCCGTTCGCTGCGTGCGGGCCCTTACGCGCATATGCATGTGTGGGATGCGGCCACCGGCGCGTCGATCCATTTCGATGCCGCCGACGAAGGGCGCGACCTGCTCGGTTACATCGTCGAGAACAACCTCGTGCAATGGCAGTTGTGGCAGGCGCTGGAGCCCGCGGGCGTACGCCGCCTGTGTCCGGCGCAGGTCAGCGGTTTCGAAGTGCTCGAAGATCGCGTGCAGCTTACGTTGGAGGGTGCGGAGACTGATGCGCTGTCCGCGCGGTTGTTGGTGGCCGCCGACGGCGCCAACTCACCGCTGCGTTCGCTGGCCGGCATCGAGACGCAGGGGCGCGACTATGCCCAGCGTGGCGTAGTTGCGCATGTGAGCACCGAGCGTCCGCACGAAGGCACCGCGTGGCAGCGCTTCCTGCACACCGGGCCGCTGGCTTTGCTTCCGCTGGCCGATGGGCGCAGCTCGATCGTGTGGTCGCTGCCCGAGGCCGAGGCGCAGCGCGTGATGGCGCTGGACCATCAGGCCTTCCTCAACGAGCTGGGCGTGGCCAGCGACTTCAGGCTGGGGCGTATCGTGGGAAGCACCCCACGAGCAGCGTTCCCGTTGCGCCTGCAGTTGGCGAAGAGTTACCAGTCCGAACGCTTCGTCCTGCTGGGCGATGCCGCGCACGCGGTGCATCCGCTGGCGGGGCAGGGCGTCAACCTTGGGTTGCGCGATGTAAGCGAATTGCGCGATACGTTGGTGGCTGCGCGAGAGGACGGTGTGGATATCGCCGCTCCTCAGGTGCTTCGCCGCTACGCCCGTCGCCGGCGCAGTGCCGATACGATCGATGCGCTCAGTTTCGACGCGCTGGCACGTGTCTACGGCTGGACCTTTCCGCCGCTGGTCGCCGCCCGCGGTCTGGGCGTGCGCCTGCTCGATCGATTGAACCCCATCAAGCGCCGGCTCGCCGAGCACGCGGCCGGACTCTGATTTTTTGATCCTGCAACGAGGAGTGGAAGTCATGCGCATGGCCCGACTTTGCTGTTTGCTGTTGCTGTCCGGATTTACCTTCGCCGCGCAGGCGAAGATGGTGCACAAGCCCGTGGAATGGACCGAAGGCGGCACGAAGTTCCACAGCGTGCTGGTCTATGACGATGCCGTTGCCACCAAGCGTCCCGGCCTGGTGATGGTGCCGAACTGGTACGGCGTGAACGACGGCGCCTTGAAGAAGGCCGAGGGTATCGCCGGCAAGGACTACGTCATCCTCGTCACCGACATGTACGGCGAGACGGTGCGGCCGACCAATGACGACCAGGCCATGGCGGCGGTGAAGCCGCTGTACGGCGACCGCGCGTTGATGCGCAAGCGCATCGACGTGGCGCTGGACCAATTGAAGGCGCAGGGCAAGGATGCGCCAATCGATCTGGCCAAGCTCGGCGCGATCGGCTTCTGCTTTGGTGGCTCAGCCGTGCTGGACCTGGCGCGCAGCGGCGCGGACGTGGCGGCAGTGGTTTCGTTCCACGGCGCCCTGCAGACGGACGATCCGTCCCTCGCCAAGCAGATCAAGGCGCGCGTGCTGGTGATGAACGGTGCCGACGACAAGGGCACCATGCCCGACGCCGACAAGTTCATGGACGAGATGCGCGGCAGCAAGGCGGACTGGCAGTTCGTCGTGCTGGGCAATGCGGTGCATTGCTTCACCGAGACCGACCAGCACAAGCCGGGCTGCATGTATGACGAGCGCGCCGCGCAGCGCAGCTACCGGATGATGCGCGATTGGCTGCATGGGGCGTTTACGAACGCGCCGTAAGTGGTGGCGGGTTGGATCGCGCACTGGGTGCGCTCCTACAAGAGCACCGTGGCCCTGTAGGAGCGCACCCAGTGCGCGATCCAACCTCGCGAAAGACTCAGAAACTCCGCTGCACCGAATAATCCGCCAGCGTCGCCATGGCCTCGCGCCACGGCGAATCGGGCAGCGAGCGCAGCGCATCGCGGGCGGCATCGGCGTGGAACACGGCGCGTTCGTGCGTGCGCTCCAGCGCGCCGGAATCGCGGATGGCGGCGATGATGCGGTCCAGCGAATCCAGGCCGCCGTGTTCGATGGCGTGGCGCAGTGAGCGCTTCTGCTCCTCGTCGGCGTTCTGCAGTGCGTAGATGAGCGGCAGCGTGGGCTTGCCTTCGGCGAGGTCGTCGCCGATGTTCTTGCCCAGCGTGTCGGCATCGCTCACGTAGTCGAGCAGATCGTCAGCGATCTGGAAGGCGTAGCCCAGTTCCATGCCGTAGCGACGCAAGGCGGCGACCTGATCCTCGGGCAAACCGCCCAGCAGGCCGCCCAGTTCGGTGGCGGCAGCGAACAGCACGGCGGTCTTGCGTTCGATCACCGCGAGATACGCGGCCTCGTCCACGTCGGCGTTGCCGATGTTGAGCAGCTGCAACACCTCGCCTTCGGCGATGGTGTTGGTGGTGTCGGCCAGGATGCGCATGATGCGCATGTCATCCAGTTCCACCATCAGCTGGAACGAACGCGAGTACAGAAAGTCGCCCACCAGCACGCTGGCGGCGTTGCCCCACAGCGCGTTGGCGGTCTTGCGGCCGCGGCGCAGGTCCGACTCGTCCACCACGTCGTCGTGCAGCAGGGTGGAGGTGTGGATGAACTCGATCACCGCGGCCAGCTTGATGTGCTGGTCGCCGCGATACCCGGCCGCGTTGGCGGCCAGCACGTGCAGCATCGGGCGCAGGCGCTTGCCGCCGCTGGCGATGATGTGGTCGGCGATCTGGTTGATCAGCACCACGTCGGAGGACAGGCGGGTGCGGATCAGCGTATCGACACGCTGCATATCCCCTGCGGCGAGCCCTTTGACGGCGGCAAAGTCGGCGGTACGGCGAGTGTCGGCGTGAGTCGTGGTCATGAGGGAGTCGCGGCGTCTTGTCGGGCAATTATAGAGAGACTTCATCGCAAGAAACCGCCGCGACACGGGACCACGTCGGGTTTTGCGGCTCCAAACGTATAATCAGGGGAGAAACTGCCCTGAGAAGAACCCGCCGGTGAGCAAACTTTCCCCACTCGAACGGCGTAGCGCGCTGACGCTCGCCTGTGTGATCAGCCTGCGGCTGTTCGGCCTGTTCCTGATCATGCCGGTGTTTTCGCTGTACGCGCAGAAGATGCCGGACGCCACGCCGCTGCTGATCGGCATGGCGCTGGGCGTCTATGGGTTGGGACAGGTGCTGCTGCAGATTCCGCTGGGCCTGCTGTCCGATCGCATCGGTCGCAAGCCGGCCATCACCCTGGGCCTGCTGGTATTTGCCGCCGGCGGGCTGGTGGCGGCGCTCTCGCATACGCTGCTTGGCATCGTCATCGGTCGCGCGCTGCAGGGCATGGGCGCCGTCGCGGGCGCCGGCACGGCGCTGGCCGCCGACCTCACTCGCGAGGAAAACCGCGGCAAGGTGATGGGCATCATCGGCGTGTCGATCGGCGTGGCGTTCCTGCTCGCCCTGATCCTGGGGCCGCCGCTGGAGGCGATCCAGGGGCTGTCGGGTCTGTTCGGCGCCACCTCGATCCTGGCGCTGGCCGCGCTGGTGCTGCTGTGGCTGATCGTGCCGACGCCGGAGCGCCGGAAGGCGCCGGCCGCCGCCGCATTCGCCAGCGTACTGTCCATGCTGCGCGACGGGCGCATGCTGGTGTTGAACGGCTCGGTGTTCTTCCTGCACATGCTGCTGACGGCAAGCTTCGTGGGCCTGCCGCTGCTGCTGGCAGAGCGTCTGCAATTGCCGGTGAACCGTCATTGGGAGTTGTACCTGCCGGTGATGGTGATCGCCGCCTTCGTGATGGGCGCCTGCCTGCACCGCATGCGCGATGTGGCGCAAAGCCTGCGCATCGTCGGCATCTGCGTGGTCGCGATCGGGCTGGGTCTGCTCGGCTTTGCGCTGTCGGGTCATCACCTGGCGGTACTGGGCGTGGCGGCGGCGGTGTTCTTCTCCGCGTTCAACCTGCTCGAGGCCGCGCTGCCGAGCCTCGTCTCGCGGCTCGCCCCATCGCATCTGCGTGGCGCCGCGATGGGCGCTTATTCCACCAGCCAGTTCCTCGGCGCCTTCGTGGGCGGCGCGGTGGGCGGCATTGCGCTGGGGCGCCTGGGTACGGACGGCGTATTCCTGTGCGCTGCTGCGATGACGCTGCTGTGGTTGCCGCTCGTGCTGGCCGGTGCGCGTCGCATTCGCGAAGGCGATGTGGGCGTCGATGGCGCTGTAGCGGCGCGGGGCGCCTGACGCCGCGCGGCGGACGGTCCGTCGGTGCGACGCCGGCGATGTGGCGCCGTTCCTTGGCAGCGATGCGCCCGAGGGTGTAAGACGGCACGTCTTGCGGTGTGATGTGACAGTGGCGCAGTTGGCCATGACGCATGGCGCCGCGCTTCCCGTACCGTCGATGAGGCCGCCCGCATGGCGATATCCCGTATTTCCCGCTTCCCCGCGATCACCCTGTTGGCCGCTGCCACCAGTTTGCTTGCCGGGCAGGCGATGAGCGCCGACATCAGTCGTGGAGACCGCTACTCCGGTGTTGCCTGGGCGTCCCGATCGCCGGTGATCGCCCAGCACGGCATGGCAGCCACCGAGCAGCCGCTCGCATCGCAAGCGGCGTTGGACGTCCTCAAGAAGGGCGGCAGCGCGGTGGACGCCGCCATTGCCGCCAACGCGGCACTGGGCCTGATGGAGCCGGTGCTCAATGGCATCGGTGGCGACTGCTTCGTGATCGTGTGGGATCCGAAGACGCACCAGCTCTACGGCTACAACGGCTCCGGCCCTTCGGCGAAAGGGCGCGACCTGGCGAAGATGAAGGCGGAGGTGAAGGCGGCGTACACCAAGGCAGGCATGCCCGCGAAGGAGCACATTCCCGCCGTCGGCTCGCTGCCGGTGACCGTGCCGGGCACAGTCGACGCCTGGTTTGCGCTGCACGAGAAGTTCGGCAAGCTGCCGATCGCCGAGGATCTTGCGCCCGCCATCGGCTATGCCAAGGACGGTTTCCCGATCACCCAGCTCGTTGCCAAGTACTGGAAGGCCAACTTCGCTTCGTTCGAGAAGCAGAAGGGCCTGATCGAAGAACTCGACAATGCACGCCACACCTACCTGATAGACGGCCATACGCCCGCCGAGGGCGAAGTGTTCCGCAATCCGGATCTGGCGCGCACGCTTTCCATCATCGCGCAGGGCGGACGCGACGCGTTCTACAAGGGCGAGCTGGCGCGCATGATGGATGCGTACTTCAAGCGCATCGGCGGCGATCTGCGTTACGAGGATTTCGCGGGCTACCACGGCGAATGGGTGACGCCGCAATCGGTGAACTACCGCGGCTACGACGTGTACGAGTTGCCGCCCAACGGGCAGGGCTTCGCCGCGCTGGAGATGCTGCAGATCCTCAAGGGCTTTGACCTGCGCAAGATGGGCGTCGGCAGCGCCGATGCGATCACCGCGATGCTCGAAGCCAAGCGCCTGGCCTATGAAGACCTGGCGAAGTTCTACGCCGATCCGAGGTTCGTGAAGGTGCCGATGAAGGGACTGATCTCGGAAGGCTATGCCGACCAGCGGCGCAAGGAGATCCATCTCGATCACGCGAATCCGTCGATCGGCCCGGGCGATCCGCGACTGTTCGATGGCGACACCACCTATTTCACTACTGCGGACAAGGACGGGATGATGGTGTCGATCATCCAGTCCAACTACCGCGGCATGGGTTCGGGCCTGGTGGCCGACGGGCTCGGTTTCATGTTCCAGGATCGCGGCGAGCTGTACTCGCTCGATCCCAAGGCGGCGAACGTGTATGCGCCGGGCAAGCGCCCGTTCCACACCATCATCCCGGGCTTCGTGCTGAAGGATGGCGAGCCGTTCCTCGCCTTCGGCGTGATGGGCGGCGACATGCAGCCCCAGGCGCATGTGCAGGTGCTGACCAACATCATCGATTTCGGCATGAACGTGCAGGACGCCGGCGACGCCGCGCGCTGGCGGCATTACGGAAACGCCGAGCCAACCGGCGAGCCCTCGATGGGTATCGGCAGGGTTGAGATGGAGTCCGAATTCGACCCGGCGGTGAAGGGCGAGCTGGCCCGGCGCGGGTATACGATCGAGCCGGGCACCGGCAATTTCGGCGGCTATGAGGCGATCCTGTTCGACGCCAAACAGCGCGTGTACTGGGGAGCCACGGAGATGCGCAAGGATGGTGAGGTAGTGGGCTACTGAAAAGAGCGTTCCCGGCCAAGCGGCCGATTGTTTTCGTGTCGGGACGACCCAATGATCCCGTTGCTCCAGGCATACCGCTGGTGAGGTTCGTATGGCCCATCACATCGTCGCGCTGATCACCCAATACGGCCTTTTGCTGGTGTTCCTCAACGTGCTCGTGGAACAGGCGGGCGCCCCGGTGCCCGCCGTGCCCACGATGATCGTCGCGGGCGCGCTGGCCGCGATGGACAAACTGCCCCTGAGTGGCGTGCTCGCGGTGGCGCTGTTGGCCTGCCTGCTGGCTGATTTCGCCTGGTACCTCGCTGGCCGTTACTTTGGTGGCGGCGTGATGCGTACGCTGTGCCGCATTTCACTCTCGCCCGATTCCTGCGTGAAGCAATCGGAACTGCGCTTCCAGCGTTGGCGTGGCGGTGTGCTTCTGCTCGCCAAGTTCGTGCCTGGCCTGTCGACGGTGGCGCCGCCTCTGGTCGGCGCGATGGGCCTGCGTGCGGTGCCGTTCGCGTTGTTCGATGGCATCGGTTCGTTGCTGTGGGTGGGCCTGGCGGTGTCGCTGGGCTACGTGTTCGCCAACCAGATCGACGACGTGATCGAGGCACTGGCCAACGCCGGCAGCGTGGCGCTGATGCTGATCGGCTGCCTGCTCGCCTTGTACATCATCGCCAAGTGGTGGCAGCGCCATCGCTTGCTGAAGACGCTGCGCATGGCGCGCATCACGGTGAACGAGCTCAACGAAGCGATCGAAGAAGGACGTACCCCGGTGGTGGTGGACGTACGTTCCGACGCGTCGCGCATGATGGATACCCGCATCATTCCCGGCGCATTGCTGGCAGACGTGAACAGCGTGGACCGCATCGCCGCCGAGGTACCGATCGAAGCTGAGCTGGTGATCTATTGCACTTGCCCCAACGAAGCGTCCGCCGCGATGGTGGCAAAGGCGCTGATGGATCATGGCTACAAGCGTGTAAGGCCGCTGCTGGGTGGGTTGGATGCATGGGAGACGGCGGGGTTTCCGGTGCATCGGTTGCCTGGTGAGGAAGCGGTGGTGGTTTCTCACGCGGCGTAGGTTTGTGTTTCTGGTTTGTGCGGGGCGCTCGTCCTGACGAGTGTTTTGGCGGATGACTGCAGCCACTACCCATGGAACTAGTCCATGTTGTAGGAGCGCACCCTGTGCGCGACATCCTTTCGCCCCGGTCTTCATTTCTCGTCATCCCGGCGTAGGCCGGGACCCAGTAGCGTTAGTCGTCGATTTTTCGCCATATCGCCAACGGGCCGCTTACGCAGCGGGCGTTTCGATCTCCTGCCGGAGCTCGAGTCACTTTTCTTTTGCTGGCCCAAAAGAAAAGTAACCCAAAGAAAACGGCCTTGAGAGCCAAGGCTCTTAGCAGTACGAGGGATAGAAGCATCGGAGGAACGAGGCCAGCCTTGGTGCGCTCGTTACTACCTCGAGCGGAGCCGCTACACCGCAACGCGCCGATACGAAGAGGACTTAAGGCAACTTCGTTGGGCAGTGAGGGAGTCTATGGGTTGGCCCGCCCATTCTCCCTCTCCCCTCCGGGCGACCCGAAGGTAGTCCCGTGGGAGAGAGGGCTGGGGTGAGGGGTCAATCTTGCGGCGAGTGTCATGGGCCGCGCTTTGCCAAGGATGCCCCGCAAGTACTAGCCGCTCTTTTCAAAATTTTACGGCTTCTATACGCCCCCACCGGGTTTCACTACCCCTTTCTTATGCCCCGGTCCCGACAATTTGCACCGTTGCAAAACACGGTGAGTCGGTTTCCATGGATGTCGTTTACCTCCTCTTTTCGTTCGTACTGTTCGCTGCGTCGATCGGCTTCCTGCTGATCTGCGATCGGCTCGGCCGACGCCCCTGATCGACCGCCGCCGCCCGGATGGCGCCGCCTTCCCAGCTTTCGATTCTCTAGGGGAGATCCACCCATGAACGCTATTTATTTCGCGGCTGCCGTCATTGCGGTGGCCCTGACGGGCTACCTGTGCGTGGCCCTGCTCAAGCCGGAGTGGTTCGAATGACCACCAACGATTTTCTTCAGGTCGCGATCTATCTGGCCATCCTGTTGCTGCTGGTGAAACCGATCGGCATCTACATGGCGCTGGTGTTCGCCGAAACGCCCAACCGCGTGCAGCGCGCTGGTCGCCACGTGGAAAACGTGCTGTATCGGCTCAGCGGCATACGCGCCGAGGAACAGATGGGCTGGCGTCGCTACGCCATTGCCATGCTGATCTTCAACATGGCCGGCCTGGTCGTCGTGTATGTGTTGCAGCGCTTTCAGCAGTGGCTGCCGCTCAACCCGCAACACTTCGGTGCGGTGACGCCGGACTCGGCGATCAATACCGCCATCAGCTTCGTCTCCAACACCAACTGGCAGGGCTACGCGGGCGAAAGCACGATGAGCTACTTGACCCAGATGCTGGGCCTGGCGGTGCAGAACTTCCTCTCGGCGGCCACGGGCATTGCAGTGCTGGTGGCGGTGGTGCGTGGCTTCGTGCGTCGCAGTGCGGACAGCATCGGCAATTTCTGGGTCGACATCACCCGCAGCACGCTCTACATCCTCGTACCGTTCTCGCTGGTGATCGCCTTGCTGCTCGCTTCGCAGGGCGTGGTGCAGAACTTCCGCTCGTACGTCGACGTGCCGCTGGTGGAACACACCATGGCGGTCGAAACCGTGAAGGATGCGGCCGGCAACACCGTGAAGGATGCCGCCGGCAAGGACGTCACCAAGGCAACGACGGTGACCACGCAGACCTTGCCGATGGGCCCGGCTGCGTCGCAGATCGCGATCAAGCAGCTCGGCACGAACGGCGGCGGCTTCTTCAATGCGAACTCGGCGCATCCGTACGAGAACCCGACGCCGTTCAGCAATTTCATCGAGATGTTGGCGATCTTTCTGATTCCGGCGGGTCTTTGTTTCACTTTCGGCAGCATGGTGGGAGACCGGCGGCAGGGCTGGGCGATCCTCGCCACCATGCTGCTGATCTTTGTGCCGCTGGCGCTGGGGGCGGTGGCGGCGGAGCAGGCCGGTAATCCTGCGCTGCACGGACTCGCTGTCGATCAGCAGGCCAGCACGCTGCAGTCCGGCGGCAACATGGAAGGCAAGGAAACGCGCTTCGGCATTGCCTCCAGCAGCCTGTTCACCGCCATCACCACGGCCGCGTCGTGCGGCGCGGTGAACAACATGCACGACTCGCTCACGCCGCTGGGTGGCCTGGTGCCGATGTGGCTGATGCAGCTGGGCGAAGTGATCTTCGGCGGCGTGGGTTCGGGTCTGTACGGCATGCTCGCCTTCGCCGTGGTCGCGGTGTTCATCGCCGGCCTCATGGTGGGCCGCACGCCGGAATACCTCGGCAAGAAGATCGAGGCGCACGAGATGAAGATGGCGAGCCTCGCCGTGCTGGTGCCGTGTGCCCTGGTGGTGATCTGCACGGCCATCGCGGTGGCGACGCCGGCTGGCGTGGCGGGTGTCGCCAACCCCGGTGCGCACGGTTTCAGCGAGATGCTGTACGCCGTCACCTCCGCGTCCAACAACAACGGCAGCGCGTTTGGTGGTCTCTCCGCCAATACGCCGTTCTGGAACGTGCTGCTGGGCGTGTGCATGTACTTCTCGCGCTTCCTGCTCGCCATCGCGATGCTCGCCATGGCCGGCTCGCTCGCCGCCAAGCGCCACGTGCCGCCGTCGGCCGGCACGCTGCCCACGCACACGCCGTTGTTCATCACGCTGCTTGCCTGCGTGGTGATCGTGGTCGGTGCGCTCACCTTCCTGCCGGCGCTCGCGCTGGGGCCCATCGCCGAATTCCTGATGTCGGCCCATTGATGCCCACCGGATATCGATCATGACAACGACTCATACCCATGTGCCTGCGGTGCGCAGTTTCGACCGCAGCCTGATTCTCCAGGCCATCGCCGATTCGTTCCGCAAGTTGTCGCCGCGGTTGCAGTTTCGCAATCCGGTGATGTTCGTGGTGTTCGTGTGCAGCGTGTTGACCACGCTGTTGTGGGTGCAGGCGCTGGCCGGCCACGGCGAGGCGCCCACGACCTTCATCTTCTGGGTGACGATCTGGTTGTGGTTCACCCTGCTGTTCGCCAACTTCGCCGAAGCGCTGGCCGAAGGTCGGGGCAAGGCGCAGGCCGCCGCGCTGCGCAGTTCGCGCAAGGACGTGGTGGCCAAGCGGTTGTCGGCGCCTTATCGCGATGCGGCTGTCACGTTCACGCCGTCTTCCGAGTTGCGCGTCGGTCATCTGGTGCTCGTCGAGGCGGGCGACCCGATGCCGGGCGACGGCGATGTGGTCGCCGGTGCGGCCAGCGTCGACGAAAGCGCCATCACCGGTGAATCCGCACCGGTGATCCGCGAATCGGGTGGCGATCGCAGCGCAGTCACTGGCGGCACGCGTGTGCTTTCCGACTGGCTGGTGGTGCGTATCACCAGCAATCCGGGCGAGAGCTTCCTTGACCGCATGATCGCGATGGTGGAGGGCGCGTCGCGTCGCAAGACGCCGAACGAGATCGCGCTCACCATCCTGCTGGCGAAGTTCACGCTGATCTTCCTGCTGGCCTGCGCCACGCTGCTGCCGTACTCCATCTACAGCGTGCAGGCGGCGGGTGCCGGCAATCCGATCACGCTCACCGTGCTGGTCGCACTGCTGGTGTGCCTGATTCCCACCACCATCGGCGCGCTGCTGTCGGCCATCGGCATCGCAGGCATGGATCGCATGATCCGCGCCAACGTCATCGCCACCTCCGGTCGTGCAGTCGAGGCAGCGGGTGACGTGGATGTGCTGCTGCTGGACAAGACCGGCACCATCACGCTGGGCAACCGCCAGGCCGTCGCTTTCCTGCCGGCGCCGGGCGTGGAAGAGGGCCGCCTGGCCGATGCCGCGCAGCTCGCTTCGCTGGCCGACGAAACGCCGGAAGGACGCAGCATCGTGGTGCTGGCGAAGGAGCGCTTCAATCTGCGCGAGCGCCAGCTGGAAGAGGGCCACGCGGAGTTCGTGCCGTTCACCGCGCAGACTCGCATGAGCGGCGTGAATATCGGTGATCGCCAGATCCGCAAGGGCGCGCTCGATGCCGTCGAGCGCCATCTGGAAGCCAACGGCAGCCACCTGCCGCCGCTGGTCAAGCACATGGCCGAAGACATCGCGCGCCGTGGCGCCACGCCGCTGATCGTCACCGAAGGCGCGTCCGCGCTGGGCGTGATCGAGCTGAAGGACATCGTGAAGGGTGGCATTCGCGAGCGTTTCGCCGAGATGCGCCGCATGGGCATCAAGACCATCATGATCACGGGCGACAACCCGCTCACGGCGGCCGCCATTGCGGCGGAAGCCGGTGTCGACGACTTCCTCGCCGAGGCGACGCCTGAGGCCAAGCTCAAGCTCATCCGCAAGATCCAGGGCGAAAACCGCCTCGTGGCGATGTGCGGCGACGGTACCAACGATGCGCCGGCGCTCGCCCAGGCCGATGTCGCGGTGGCGATGAACACCGGTACGCAGGCGGCGAAGGAAGCCGGCAACATGGTGGATCTCGACTCCAACCCGACCAAGCTGATCGAGGTGGTGGAGATCGGCAAGCAGATGCTGATCACGCGCGGCGCGCTGACCACGTTCTCCATTGCCAACGACGTGGCCAAGTATTTCGCGATCATTCCGGCTGCGTTTGCCACGACGTATCCCGCGCTCAATGCGCTCAACGTGATGCATCTGGCCACGCCGCAGAGCGCGATCCTGTCGGCGGTGATCTTCAACGCGCTGATCATCATCTTCCTGATTCCGCTTGCGCTGAAGGGCGTGAAGTACCGCGCGCTCGGCGCCGGTGCGCTGCTGCGGCGGAACCTGATGGTCTACGGCCTGGGCGGCATCGTGGTGCCGTTCGTGGGCATCAAGTTGGTCGACATCTTGCTGGTCCTGTTTGGGCTGGCCTAAGCGAGGCTGGAATCATGCATACCCTCAAGCTTTCCGTTTCGTTGCCGGACGACGAACACCCGGACATGGAGCTTCGTCTCTCAGCGGACGACTCTTCCTGCGATGTGGTGATTGCCCTGCCCACATCGCGAAGCCGCGCGGCGTCGCGCAACGCCGACACGACGCGCAGCGAACAGGACGAATACGTGCTCGGCGGCTACGCCGGCATCTGAGACAGGCGCCCGTGTGGCGCATCCCTTAGCCACTAGAAAAGGACGGCTCGCCCCGAGCCGGTTTTCAGGAACACCCATGATGTCCAAGAAGGTACTTTCGTTCGCGCTTCTGTTGGCACTGGCTCCTGCCGGACAGGCTATGGCTTCGGCCGAGCGTGCCGCGTCGGTCACGGAGGTGACGCCTTCGGCCGAACTCGGCGATGTCGCGCCGTCGGCCCCGACGGCAGATAGCGCGGATTGTTCGCGCGGCTTCTTCTCCCGCCTGGCCGCGGCCTACCGGGAGGATGCCCAGCCCGCCGATCCCAATGCGCCGGCGCCGGCCCGTCGCGGCATGGACGCACCGTTCTCGTCGCCGCCGTTCCCGTCCTCGGAATGGCAGTTGGGTGGCGTGGACTATCCGATCGGCGTTCCCAACGGCAACGCGCAATACCCGCTGGAGAAAGCGCTGGCCTGCACCAAGCTCGGCCACTGGATGCAGGACAACCGCGTCGAGGTCTATGGCTGGATCAATCCGTCGGCCAACCTCAGTACGTCGGATCACACCAATTACCCGCTGTCCTACGCCACGCGCCCGAACCGCGTCGAGTTCGACCAGTTCCTGTTCCGCATCGAGCGCATTCCCGATACGGTGCAGACCGATCACGTCGACTGGGGTTTCCATTTCGACGACCTGTACGGCTACGACTATCACTACACGACCATGAAGGGCGTGACGAGCGATCAATTGCTCAACAACCCTCGGCCGAACAGTGCGCTCAACGGCAAGATCTACGGCAATGATCCGATGATTGCCTATGTGGACTTCTATATTCCCTGGGTGGCGAAGGGCATGGTGATCACGGCGGGACGTTATCTCTCGCTGCCCGACATCGAGGCGCAGTTCTCGCCCAACAACTATCTGCTGACGCACTCCATCCTCTACACGGTGGATGCGTACACCAACATGGGCGTCATCACGACCACCAAGCTCAACGATCAGTGGACGCTGCAGCTTGGCTTGCATGGCGGCGACGATTCGGCGATCTGGGACAGCACCAGCCGCCTGACGGCGCAGGCCTGCGTGCGCTGGGTGTCCAAGTCGAACGACGACATGCTCTATCCCTGCGTGGAGTCCTACAACAACAAGAAGCAGACCTATAACAACCTGCAGGAGTTCGTGCTGACCTGGGGCCATCGCTTCACGCCCGACGTGCACATGCTGACGGAGGCGTACTACATCTACGTCAAGGACCAGGCATTGGCGACCGACCCCTCGCAGTCGCACGCGCCCAATGGCGTGCCGGGTTACCCGGTGGGAGAAGCCCCGAATTTCCCGCTGGGTCGCAATCCTGCCTACGGCATCGTCAACTACGTCAACGTCCAGGTGAGCCCGAAGGCGTACGTCTCGGTGCGCAACGAGTTCTACAAGGACGAGGATGGGCAACGCACTGGCTATGCCACGCGCTATTCCAGCCACACGGTGGGCATGACCTATTGGGTATCGCCTGACCTGGAAATTCGTCCCGAGCTTCGCTACGAGCACGCCTACGATTTTCCCGCCTATGACGGCGGCATCAAGAACCACCAGACAACCGCGCTGGTCGATGCGATCCTTCATTACTGAGGCCATGACATGATCCGGCTTATTCGCAATGCGTTGATGCTGCTGTTGCTGATGACAGCCATCACCGGCGTGTTCTATCCGCTCGTTGCCACCGGCCTGGCCCAGGCGCTGTTCCCGTCGCAGGCGAACGGCAGCCTGGTCGAGAAGGACGGCAAGCCGGTCGGCTCCACGCTGATCGGCCAGTCGTTCACCGATCCGAAGTACTTCTGGGGCCGTCCGTCCGCCACCACGCCGCAACCGAACAATGCAGCGGCATCGACGGGATCCAACCTGGGGCCTACGAATCCGGCACTCACTGAGGCGGTGAAGCAGCGCATCGACGCGCTGCATGCCGCCGACCCTGACAATCGCACGCCGGTGCCGGTGGATCTGGTCACCGCGTCGGCCAGCGGCCTGGATCCGGAGATCTCGCCGGCCGCCGCGGCCTATCAGGTGGCACGCGTCGCCCGCGTCCGTGGTTTGAGCGAATCGCAGGTGCAGGCGATGGTATCGATGGCGACTACCGGCCGGCAGCTTGGCGTGCTGGGCGAGCCGCGGGTGAATGTGCTCAAGCTCAATATGGCGCTGGATGCCCGTTAAGGCATAACGTACCCCCACCCATACTCACGGCACGCGATGCATGTCTGAACCTTCCCGCGAAGCGCGCGCCGATGCCTTGCTCGATTCGGTGCAGGAAGAAAACGGCCGTCGGCTGAAGATCTTCCTCGGTGCGGCACCGGGCGTCGGCAAGACCTACGCCATGCTGTCGGCCGCGCGCGAACTGAAGCGGCAGGGCATCGACGTGGTGGTCGGCCTGGTGGAGACGCATGGTCGCGCCGAAACGCAGGCGCTGGTCGAGGGACTCGAGGTGCTGCCGCGGCGCAAGGTCAATTACCGCGGCCGCGACTTCACCGAGTTCGATCTCGATGCCGCCTTGCAGCGGCGTCCTGCCGTGATCCTGGTGGACGAACTGGCGCACAGCAACCTGCCTGGCGGTCGCCACGAGCGCCGCTGGCAGGACATCGCCGAACTGCTGGATGCGGGCATCGAGGTCTACAGCGCGCTCAACGTGCAGCACCTGGAAAGTCTCAACGACCAGGTACGGCGCATCACCAACGTGACCGTTCGCGAGACCGTGCCCGATGCATTCCTCGATCGCGCGCGCGACATCGTGCTGGTGGATCTGCCACCACGCGAACTGATCCAGCGCCTCAAGCAGGGCAAGGTCTACGTGCCGGAAGCGGCTGTGGCGGCGCTGGATGCGTTCTTCTCGCCGACCAACCTGGTCGCGCTGCGCGAACTGGCTGTCGATACCGTGGCCGGCCATGTGGACAGCGACCTGCGCGAGCAGATGCTGGCGCGTGGCGGCGCCATGCCCGTGCGTCGTCGCGTGATGGCCGCCATCGATGGGCATTCGCAAAGCGAGTATTTGGTGCGTATCGCGCGCCGCATTGCGGAGCGACGGAGCGCGCCATGGAGCGTAGCCTTCGTCGACACCGGCGCCACGCTGGACAAGGGGCGCCGCGAGCGCCTGGATGCCGCCATGCGGCTGGCGCGACGGCTGGGTGGTGAGACCGTGATGCTTCGTGGCCACGCCATCGCCGATGAATTGATCGCGCATGCCGATCGCGAAGGCATCGGCCAGATCATTCTTGGCCGCACGCGCGAACGCCCATTGGCGCGCATGCTGGGTCGCTCGTTGACGCAGTTGTTGCTGCGTCGCGGCGCGCATTTGGAACTGACCATCATTGCCACGCCGGCGGAGCGCGCGAAATCGCGCCTGCGCCTGCGCATGCCGGGCGGCAAGGGCCGGCGGGACGAATACGTGTTCGCCACGGTCGCCACGCTCGCTGCGTTCGGCTTGTCCTTCATTGCGGACCGTTACCTGTCGGTGGCGAACCTCGCGCTGATCTTCCTGATGGCCGTGATGGTGGTGGCGGCGAGAACGCGCATGACGGTGGCGGTCTATACCGCCATTCTCTGTTTCCTCGGCTACAACTTCTTCTTCGCGCCGCCGCGTTACACCTTGGCCATCGCCAACTTCGACGACGTGCTGGCGGTGTGCCTGTTCCTGGTGGCCGCGCTGGTGTGCAGCCGGCTGGCGACACGCCTGGCGAGCCAGGTGGAGTCGCTGCGCGCTGCGCATGCCAACGCCAGGGCGCTGCTGTCGTTGGGGCAGCGCCTTTCCACCAGCACCGATGCGGCTGGCATTCGCAAGGTCGGCGTGGATGCGCTCTCCCATGTGCTGCATTGCGATGCGGCCATCCTGGCGCGCGATGCCAGCCAGGTGCTGCGCGTCGTGGCCACGGCGCCGCGCGATTTTCCGCTCACCACGCAGGATCTCGGGGCCGCCTCGTGGAGCGAGCAGCACATGGAGCAGGCCGGTCGCTATACCGACACGCTGAATGCGGCGCCTTGCTGGGTATTGCCCTTGGGCAGCGCCGACAATCCACTCGGCGTGGCCGCACTGCGATTTCCACCGGAACAGGGCGAGCCACCGGTCGATGAACGCAGCCTCGCGCTGGCGATGGTGCAGGACATCGGACAGGCGCTGCAGCGTGCGCGTCTCGCCGACGAACTGGAAGGCGCGCGCGTGCAGGGCGAAACCGAGCGCCTGCGGAATGCGTTGCTGTCTTCCGTGTCGCATGACCTGCGTTCGCCGCTCGCCTCGATGATCGGGTCCGCCGGAACGCTGGCCAGCTATGGCGACCAGCTTCCCGCCGGCGAGCGGCGCGAGCTGCTCGAAGCGATCATCGGCGAAGGGCAGCGTCTGGATCGCTACATCCAGAATCTGCTCGACATGACGCGGCTGGGTCACGGCACGCTCAAACTCAATCGCGACTGGACCGACGTGGCTGAGATCGTAGCGGCGTCGTCCAACCGGTTGCGCAAGCTGTTTCCTGACCTGCGCCTCGACATCGCGCTGCCGTCGAAGACGATCCTTCTGTACGTGCATCCGGCGCTGATCGAGCAGGCCTTGTTCAACATCCTCGAGAATGCCGCGCGCTTCTCGCCGCCCGGTGAAGCAGTGCGCATCGTGGTGCGGCCCAACGGCGAGAAGGTGCAGATCGACGTCATAGACCGCGGCCCCGGCATCCCCGAGGACGAACGCGCGCGTATCTTCGACATGTTCTATTCGGTGTCCCGTGGCGACCGGGCTCCGCAAGGCACCGGCCTGGGCCTCGCCATCTGCCGCGGCATGATCGGCGCCCATGGCGGCAGCGTCGAAGCCTTGCCGGGCGATGGCGTTGGCACCACCATTCGCATCACCTTGCCGTTGCCGGCGCCGCCCGAAAACAACGCATGACCTCCGCTGCCCCTTGCGTACTCGTCATCGACGACGAGGCGCAGATCCGCAAGTTCCTCGACATCGGCCTTCGCGCGGAGGGCTATGAAGTGCTGCTCGCAGCCAACGCCGCTGAAGGGCTGGCATTGGCCGCCACGCGTTCGCCGGACCTAGTGGTGCTCGACATCGGCCTGCCGGATCGCGAAGGCCATGAGGTGCTGGCCGAATTGCGCCAGTGGAGCCAGGTCCCCGTGCTGATGCTGTCCGTGCGCGACTCGGAAACGGAGAAGGTGAAGGCGCTGGACGCCGGCGCCAACGACTACGTGACCAAACCCTTCGGCATCCAGGAACTGATGGCCCGCCTGCGCGTCTTGCTGCGCAGCCGACCGGGCGAGGCCGAAGCACCGCAGCGCTACGACGATGGCCGGCTGGTCATCGACCTGGCGCGTCGCGAAGTCACACTCGACGGCCAATCACTTGCGCTGACCCGCAAGGAATACGCCGTACTGGCCCTGCTGTTGCGCCATGCCGGCCGGGTGGTGACGCAACAGCAGCTGCTGCGCGATATCTGGGGCGCCACCCATACCCACGACAGCCATTACCTGCGCATCGTCGTAGGCAAGCTGCGCCAGAAGCTGGGCGACGACCCGGCCACGCCCCGCTGGCTCAAGACCGAGCCGGGGGTGGGGTACCGGTTCATCAGCGGGAATTGATAGCCCCCTTTCCGCCCGTTGTGGGAGCGCACCCTGTGCGCGACCGTTCCCTGCATGACGTCTCTGTTCCTGGCTGTCGCGAATGGACAGGGCCGCACGACCGTCGCGCACAAGGTGCGCTCCCACAGAGATCCGGCGAACGCCTGTGTCGCAGCCCCTGAGAGTCAGCAGTGGTCTGATTCGGCGGGCTTTTTCGTCCGATCCGGACGCCGGCCAGGGTGCAACCCGGGCCGGCAGGCGGGTTCGGCGCGAAAAGTCCATCCTGTTTCGACGGGCGGCCCATGGTTATGATGGCCGCCGGTACAACCATCCCGGTGCTGACTGCCCCAGAACGCAGCGCCGGCTCACAGAGGACATTCCTTCCATGGCACGTGGCATCAACAAAGTCATCATCGTCGGCAATCTCGGTGCCGATCCGGAAACCCGTTACACCAGCGGCGGCGCGGCGATCACCAGCATCCGCATCGCGACCTCCGAGAGCTGGACCGACAAGCAGAGCGGCGAGAAGCAGGAGCGCACCGAGTGGCATCGCGTGAAGCTGTTCGGCCGTCTCGCTGAAATCGCCGGCGAGTACCTGAAAAAGGGCCGCCAGGTCTACATCGAAGGCTCGCTGCGTACCGACAAGTACACCGACAAGGACGGCATCGAGCGCTTCAGCACCGACATCATCGCCAACGAAATGCAGATGCTCGGCGGCGGTTCCGAAGGTGGCGCGGGTGGCGGCGGTGGCGGCTTCCAGCGTTCGCAGGGCGGTGGCGGTGGCGGTGGCCAGCGCCAGGGTGGCGGCAACTACGGCGGCGGCCAGTCCCGTGGCGGCAACGACTACGGCAACCAGCGCGGCGGTGGCGACAACTTCGGCAACCAGCGCCAGTCCGCCCCGGCCCCGGCCCAGAACAACAGCTTCGACGACGACGATATTCCGTTCTGATTTCCCGCAGCGGGTCGTTGCGAATACACGAAAGGGCCGATCATCAGTCGGCCCTTTTCTTTTGCTTGTTGCGCAACAGAGGATGCTGTTGTCGTGGCAGCTAGACCTCCGCGAACGCCGCGTTGCGATGGCGTCGATAGGCCTGGTGGAAGCCGGCGGTGTGATGCAGCTGCGTGCCCTCGGTGAGGTCTTCGTCGGAGGTCACGCGGCCGAGAAAGAACGTGTGCGAGCCCATGTCGTGGGCATGCACGATGCTCAGTTCGCGAACACGAAGCGCCGCGGTCACCGTCGGGATGCCGAACGATGGAGAAGGCCGCGTCTGAAAAGGCAGGGCGCTCCAGTCCGTCAGCGCCTCTTTGTGGTGTTCGCTGAGCTTGTAGACGATGCCCTTCATCGAAGCGGGCATGCTGGACAGGGCGACCTGCCGCACCTCACGCATGACCGGCTCGGAGACATTGGTGTTCCGCAAGGCCAGCGAGAAGAGGGCGCTGCGCTGCAGTGGTCCGATCAGGTCCATCGGGAAGATGTTCTGATGGCCGATGGTCGCGACCGACACGAGGATGACCGGTCGCGGGCACAGGTAGGCAATCATCAATTGCTGCACCGAATCGGGATCCATCAGCGCATGGTGCGAGGCGTTGCCTTCCTGCATAACGCGGTTTTGCAGCCAGGTATTCCACGGTCGCCGTGGCCACGCGAGGCAACGGTGTTCGCCATGGGCGACGCGATAGACCGTGACCGACGCGCTTCCGGCCGTGAGCGACGTTGTCTTCGACAGATGCAGTACGCCGAGGATGTTTCCCGCGCTGCGGTCGATGTATTCGAGTGCGGGGTGTTCGCCGGCATCGATACTGGTCGCGATCGCGAGAGGCTTGAGCGAGGCCACCGTGTGATCCGTCGTGACATCGGCGGACTGATCGCCCCAGCGCAGCATGGCCGTGACAGCTTGCTGTGGCGGAGCGACGGCAATAGTCGACCACTGCGGCAGGGGGCGTACGAACGGCCTAATCCAGTCTTTCCACATGTCAGATGCGCCTGAGCAGCAGGAACATGTAAAGGTGCGTCGCCAGGCCAAGGCCTCGCGGCGTGATGCGTTCCAGCCGGAAATACGGTTTCGCGGCGCGCGCCACGATGCGCGGCGTAAAGCGGTGGATCCTGCTTTCGCTGGCGACCGCATAGTGACCATCGCGCATCAACGTGAGGAGATTTCGCCGCCACCAGCCATAGCGCGCATCGCCCAGAAAGTACGGGTTGAGCATGCTTGCCAGGACAAACCCGCCCGGGTCCACCGCACGGGACAACTCCTCGAACAGCGGCGCGTGATCGTCGATATGGTTGAGGACCGCAAAGTTCGCCGTCACCGCCTGCACCCTGCATTCATCAGGCGATGCGATCGGGACGATCGTCTTGCGCACGATTTCGTCCTGGCAATGATGGCCCAGGTAATCGCGCATCGCCTCTGACGGTTCGTAGACGAACGTATGATGGCCATGCGCCGAGTAGGTTTTTGCGTCGATGCCGGTGCCGGCGCCGAAGTCGAGGATGTCGGCGCCCTTGCCGAGCAGGTCCAGCGCCATCTTCTGGAATCTCCCACGCACGGCGCGGTCGCGTTCCGAAGCCAGCATGAAGTTGTGGTACTGCTCCCCGGTGTGCATGCGTCGAGTGCCTTGCCGACGGTTCGATGACAGCGCCTGTCCGCGCGCAGCGTCATGCGCAGACCATGAAGCTTGCCGGGGTGAGTGCCGGCGGCGGCGTGGAAGGTTGCGTACCGCGCGGTCGTTGCGCTCAGGCGGCGGTATCGGCGCCCCACCATGCCACCACCCGATCGACAATGGCCTGGAGGGGGTCCAGAGCGTTGATCGTGAGCACGCCGGGCTCGTCCACCGGCGGTTCCAGGTCGCGAAATTGGCTGTCGACCAGGCTGGCCGGCATGAAGTGACCGGAACGGCGGGAGACGCGTTCGATGGCCGCCTCGCGCGTCAATTCGAGGAAGACAAAGCCGAGGTGGGGCACGGCCCGGCGTAGCGCATCGCGATAGCGATGCTTGAGCGCCGAACACGTCAGTACCGCCGATGGGTTCGCCGCGGTTGCGTCGGCCAATTCCATGCCCAGCCGGTCAAGCCAATCCTTGCGGTCGTCATCGTCGAGCGGCATGCCGGCCTCCATCTTCTGCACGTTGTGCGCGGAGTGGAACGCATCGCCTTCGATCATTGGCAAACCCAGGCGCTCACAGACCGCGGTGGCGACACTGGTCTTGCCACAGCCGCTCACGCCCATGACGACGAGCGCGCGCATGCGATCAGGCATGACGGTTCTCCTTGGTTCCGAGGGATGAGCAGCATAGCCCGCGCAGGTGAACCGATGTCGCCATGATCAGAAAAATGTCGCCGAATTTACGCGGCGGCGCCATGGCCATACAGCGTTTTTATCGCCGCCGGCCGCACCATGCCTTCAACGCAGAGGCTGCGTATCAGGACGCAAATCGTGACTATTCTGATCGTGCAAGGGCCGCATGGCGCCGGCCATGTCTCCGGCGGCGATCTGTCGGCTCGCTTCGAGTCGCTGGTGCGCGCTGCGGGGCAGGCTCTGTCGGTATGCACGTGCGGAGGACTGCGTGAGCTGGTCGCCCGGGTGCGCGCAGCGACAGCCGAGGGCACCGACTTCATGCTGCTGGCGCCAGGCGATCTCGCCGAAGAAGCTCGCGCCCATCCCGAGGCGGGTCTCGACGATGCGCTGGAGGCGCTGGCCTCGCCATATGTCGAGGTACACGATGACAGTGGCGCCGCAGTGGAGCGAGCCGACGGCAGGCACGGTGCTCCGCTGGCGACCATCGTGATCAATGGCGACCTGGCGACGAGCTATCGCATCGCGCTGGGCATCGCCTTGCGCCAGCTGGCTGCATGATTCGCAGTGTCTGCTGCATCAGCGGTGCCGCTGCCAGGGTCCGTTGTCTTCCTGTTTCGGTGCGCCACCGGGTTCGCTCACTTCGGCCAGCTTCGTCTCGATCTCCACGGCGTGGTCGCTTGGCAATATCGGCTTGCCGCGTGCCTCCGCCACGGCGCGCGTCAGCGCCGCACCGACCAGCACGATGATCGATGAGTAATAGACCCAGGTGAGCAGCACCACGAACGCGGCAGCCGGGCCATAGGCGCCACCGACGTTGGCGTGCGAAATGTAGAAGCCGATGGCGTACTTGCCGAGCAGGAACAGCAGCGTGGTGATGAGCGCGCCCATCACGGCGTCCTTCCATTCGATGGCGGCGTCTGGAAGCACCTTGTACATGCCGCCGAAGGCGACGACGAAGACCACCACGGAAACGATGTACTCGGTCACCTTCCACAAGGTGTCCTGCCCCGGTATCAACGCCTGGATGGCCGCACTCACGACAAAGGATGTGATCAGCAGAAAGCCGACGCCGATGAGCAAGGCAAAGGCGTGGGCGCGAGCCCTCAGCCAGGCGCCAATGGCTGCCCCGGGTTTGGGCCTCACGTGCCATACGCGGTTGAGCGTGCCTTGCAGCTGGGCAAAGACTGCCGATGCGGAAAACAGCGTGATGCCCATGCCGACCAGTCCGGCGATATTGCCCAGCTGCGGGTGGGTGCGCGCCGACTTCACCACGTCGTCGATGGCACCCGCCGCGCGCGCGCCGACCACGCCGGCCATCATCGCCAGCATCTGCTCCAGCCAGGCGGGCTGGAGCACGGAAACCGTCCACACCAGCAGCAGGAGCGGCGCGAACGACAGCGCGGCGTAGAAGGCCAGTGCGGCCGCACGCGTCATCAGCTCATCGTCGTTGAAGGCGTCCACCGTCGACGAGAGCGTGATCATCAGCTTGTTCCGGTGCTTCGCCATGCGACGCCGTGATGGCCGGGTGAGGGTCCCGGCCCCTATCGTTGTATCTCGGCGTGAGCGAAACCGTGCACGGAATGTCGTCGTGGCGTGGACGTTTGCGCCTGAACGCGCAGATGCGCGACTGAAGGCGGGCTTGCACGGTCATAAATCGCTTGCCCGCATGAGGCGAGGCACATTCAGAACTTGCTGTGCTCCACATCGCGCTCGCGATGCATCAGTGTCCATTCCGCGTGCTCGGTGAGCGCGGCGTCGCCCAGGGCCAGCAGGATCTCGCGTTGTTTGGCGGGGTCGCCGGTGCGGTCGAGGGCGGCGCGTGCGCTGGCGAAGATGCGCTGCATGAAGCGGTACTGGCGGATCAGCTCCTTGTCGGCCTTGCGATACGCGTAGGCTTCGCGCACGGCCGCGACGATGGAGAGTACGGCCATCATCATCACCAGCGTGGTCTTGATGCTCTCGGGAAGCCGCAGCGCGAATATGGCCAGGAACACGCTGATGGAGATGCCGCCCCACAGGCTGACCATGCCGATGGTTTCGGTGACATGGTGCAGGCCGGTGCGTTCGATGGTCTTGCGCTCGAAGTAGTGGAGCTGGCCGCTCTTGCCCGATTCGCCGACCCATTCGTCGATCACCTCCGCCAAGGCGTGGCGAGCATCGACTTCGGGCAACGGATCGACCCCGGCCACGCGCATCATGTGGCGTATCCAGCCCAGCTCGATGTTCTGCTTCTGCAGGAAATTGTCATGGGCGAATTCGTGCTCGCCGGTGGCTGAAATGCCGGCATGTCGCCAATAGGCCTGCACCCGCAGGCCTTCAGCCAGCGCGCGGTAGTCGAGGTATTTGCGGTGCCATCCGCGGTGTCGGGCGAGGATGGCGATCAACCCGCCAAGCGCGAACAGCAGCAGGAAGGTGTAGATCAGGAAATCCTGTTCCGACAGGTGCGCGTAGAAGGTGAACGCAATACCCATCAACGCGGCGAGTACGTAGGTGAGCCGCAGTGCCAGCAGCACGCGCTTCTGGAAATGGATGGCCAGCCAGTCCGCGGCGCAGAAGATGCGGCCGATGGTGCTGCCCTCGGTCAATATGCAGCCGGTTTCATGGCATGCGGCGTTTGCGATGTCGTCCGCATACTTCGCGCAGTCGGCGTTGAATGTCGACATGTGCGTGAACATCTGGCAGAACTCCGGCGGCGGCACGCGATCGGCAGTGGTGAAGTCGCCGCAGCGCCAGTACGTCTGCAGGGGAAGCAGGCCCGGTGCGACGTCGTCGTGGTTGCCCGCGCGCGAACAGACGATGTGATAGAGCAGGCGCTCGTCGCCGCTGCCCAGGACGTGCCGCGCTTCGCGGTGACGTTCGACCAGGCCCGGGAGCGTACCGTTGAGATGGTAGTTGACGACCTGTGCGGTGCCGCCGAGCCGTCCCGAATCCTTGCCATCCCAGATGGCGAGGAGGATGTGGCAATGGCTCGCGATGAATACGCCCGCCTTGGCGTACTGTCGATCGCGCGATGGCCCCGGTATGGCGACCGCATGATGCGAAGGGCCGCGCGGCAGCGGAAGCGGAATCAGCTGCGCCTGCTCGCACAGCGCCTCGAAGTGCGCGCGCGCAGATGGCGCGGGGAAATCGTCGAGGTACAGCTCCATTGGCAGCGGCAAAGGCGCGACCAGTCGCGCGCCCGCCTCGAGGGCGACGTGCGCCACCAGCTGGTCGCCGCCTTCGGCCAGCGCGGAAAGCACGCACAATGGCAATCCCGAAAATTCCTGCCGAAGCATCTCAAAGAACGCGATGACCCGTGCGCGTATGGGCTCGATTTCCTCCGGCGATATGTTGCGGTGACTGGTGATGCCGACCACCAGCGGGGTCATGGCCGCGTCCGGCCGCACGGCTGACGCCGAATAGCTTGCCCGGCGCGGTAACGGGCCATGCATCGCAGACGATTCCCTCTGCACGTCCTGGGAAGTCACTTCCGGAGTGTCCCTGCGATGCATGGCGTTCCCCTGGGTGCGGTCAGTTGTTCTTGATCGTTGGGTTGGTCGCGGTGCCGGTGATGGAAACGTAGCCGCTCTGGTAAATAGGGCCGTTCGCGACGAGCTGGACTGATATCTGGTAGATCCATTCGCCGGCCGTGCCGGGGCCGCTGTTGTTGTCGGTGATGGTCATCGATTTGCCGTTCGGGGCGATGGTGAATGCGCCGAAGACCCCGTCGGGCGGTGGGTTGGTCGCAGGCGGGTTGTTGACCCAGTTGCAGCCCACGATCGTTCCCGTCGCCGCATTGCCGTTGAGTTGCCAGGTGATGGTCTGTGTCTGGTTGCTGCGCGCCACATGGTTGGCGTTGTTTTTCTGATCGACATCCACGAGCCACGGATTCGTGGTTTCGTCCAATTTCACGGCAAGGTCGTTGGCCATCATGTGCTCCTCGGTCAGGATGCGGTGGGATCCCTGTTCAATGGGTGCCTCTGGGCGGAAAGGTCGCTACTGCGGGTCGCTCCTGGCGAGCGCAGCCTGCAGACGCTGCTGGAACGCCGCATTGGCGGGGTAGTCGATGTCGCGTTGCTTCAGCGCGGCGAGCAGGTCCAGATCGCG
>Ga0209258_100386_pt1 | contig 56316 bp, 55 predicted proteins | sample Araplaol_mTSA_r2_FD_184281 | JGI IMG/M metagenome (GOLD analysis project Ga0209258, IMG submission 184281) | Arabidopsis root microbial communities from North Carolina, USA - plate scrape CL_Col_mTSA_r2 (SPAdes) (version 2) | ecosystem: Host-associated > Plants > Roots > Endosphere | place: USA...
GACCATAGAGCATTGGAACCACCTGATCCCATCCCGAACTCAGCAGTGAAACGATGCATCGCCGATGGTAGTGTGGGGTTTCCCCATGTGAGAGTAGGTCATCGTCAAGATTAAATTCCGAAACCCCAATTGCGAAAGCAGTTGGGGTTTTGTTTTGAGCGCTCGAAAAGAACGCCAACTTCCAAAGCCTGCACAGCGTTCCATTGACGCCTTTTGTACAGATACCCCAATACCAGTCGAACCTTGCGTGTTATCAAGGTTCACAGGTGGTGCGCCGTGTATTTATCTCCACGGTTATGTACCTCACAGACACCCACGTATCGTCTGAGCTGTGAAACAAAATAATCCCCGGAAACAGACCCTACCGTCTGTCCGGACTCAACCGCCCCGGACTATCATGCTGATAGCCCTACCCCTCACCGCAAGGAGCCGCTCGGAACGCCGATGCGCCAGATCTGGAAATCTTTTCGAGCCCTTTATTTCGCCTCTTTGATGATGCTGATCGGCTCCGGCCTGCTTAGTACTTATCTGGCTTTGCGTCTGGCAGCAGACAACGTCGACAGCCTGTGGGTGGGTGCGCTGATGGCTGCCAACTATTTTGGCTTGGTGCTGGGCGGCAAGCTCGGGCACCGCTTGATTGCCCGGGTCGGGCATATTCGTGCCTACGCTACCTGCGCCGGGATCGTCGGCGCAGCAGTGCTGGGTCACGGTTTGATTGATTGGCTGCCAGCCTGGATTGTGCTGCGGATGATCGTGGGCCTGGGGATGATGTGCCAGTACATGGTCATCGAGAGTTGGCTCAATGAGCAGGCAGACGCCAAGCAGCGCGGCGTAGTGTTCAGCGGCTACATGATTGCGTCCTACCTTGGGTTGGTGCTGGGCCAATTGATCCTGGTCATGCACCCCCATCTCGGGCTTGAACTGTTGATGCTCGTGGCGCTGTGCTTTGCGCTGTGCCTGGTCCCTGTGGCGATGACCCGACGCATTCACCCGGCCCCACTGCACCCGGCTCCGATGGAGCCGCGCTTCTTTATCAAGCGCGTGCCGCAATCGCTCAGCACCGTGTTGGGCGCTGGGTTGATCGTCGGTTCGTTCTACGGCTTGGCGCCGCTCTACGCCTCTCAGCAGGGCCTGACGACTGAGCAAGTCGGCTTGTTCATGGGTAGCTGCATTTTTGCTGGATTGGTCGTGCAGTGGCCACTGGGCTGGTTGTCGGACCGCTATGACCGCGCGCTGCTGATTCGCTGCTTTGCCTTGTGCCTGGCGATAACGGCCTTACCGTTGGCCATCATGACGCAGGTACCGCTGGAGGTGTTGTTCGTGGCGGGCTTCTTCTGTTCGCTGGTGCAGTTCTGCCTTTACCCCTTGGCGGTGGCCTTTTCCAACGACCATGTGGAAGGCGATCGCCGGGTGTCACTGACGGCCATGTTGCTCGTTACCTACGGGATCGGCGCCAGCGTGGGGCCGCTGTTGGCCGGTGTGGTGATGAAGCTATTCGGCAGCCAGATGCTCTACGCGTTTTTCAGCCTGTGCGCGCTGATCCTGGTGTGGCGCATTCGACCCAAGGCGGTAACCAACCTGCATCAGGTCGACGACGCACCACTGCATCACGTGGCGATGCCCGACAGCATGTCCAGTTCGCCTTTGGTGGCTGCCCTTGACCCGCGGGTGGATGAGCAGGTGGTGCAGGAGCAGATGCAAGTCACTGTTCCTGACCCAGAGCCCGTCCCTGATACCGAGGAGCCAACGAGCGAAGAACCGCACGAGCCACCAGACCCGGACGAACATCCCCATGACTTAAGCAGGGCGCGCCCCTGAACGAAAAAACGGGCAGATCCCATCAGGATCTGCCCGTTTTTTTATCTCAGCGTCTAACGCTTAAAGATCGTCGTCTTTATCGAAGCGCCGAGCTTCTCGCTGCAATTGGTAGACAAAGCGTTCCACTTGTCGCTGCACCAAACCACTCATGTTGTGAAAGCGCACGCCGGCAAAGGTGGTGTTGATCTTGTCTTCGAAGTGCAGGTAGCGCAGTTCCACGGAAGTGGTCATGCTGCCGAAGGGCAGGGCAGCAATAAAGCGATCATAGACCTGGCCCAACTGCAGACGTTCGGAGATATCGCCTTCAAAGCGCAATTTGCAGCCGGTTGCCGAGATATCCAGCAGCTTACCGCTGATAGGTGCCTTGAGCTTCTCGCCACCCAACTGAATGTCCACCAGCTGCGCAAGCTTGAGTGCGGCGCGGAAGGCATTGCGTCGTTGATGGTAAACCACTTCGCCGGGCAGGCTGCCGCTATAGATGCGGTGGCCGCCTTTTTCGCTGATGGTCAAGGTGCCGTTGCTTTCCCAGGCAACCCGCACGCCCTCATGGAAACCTTCGATACGGAAGGCTTCGCCATTCTCAAGATAGCGTTCACCGTCACGGGGAATCATTTCGTCCAGTACCAGCGTCTTGCTGTCGCGGTCAATGTCCACCAAGTAGCTCTGGAACCGCTGGCTGCGTTCGTGGAAAGTGATGATCAGCGGGTCATGGCTTTCTTGCAGCATCCGCAACGTGCTGGCGATTTCCAGAGGCGTGGTGAGCACCTTGGGTGGCTGCGGTGCATCTTCCGCATTAAGGGCGTTGAACACGGTTCTTCCATCTCCAGGCAAAATACGACTACACGCAAGAACCGGCATTTTGCCAGTATGTAGCGCGCCTTGGATAGGTCGCGCTGTAAACCGGTGTCAGGCTTGGCTGCGGGTGCTTGGCTTGACCAGGCGTGAGGTGGAGCCTTGGGCGTTATACAGGGCCGGAGGCTCTCCGCCGTGCAGTATGCGCAGCTGATTGGCGGTCGTGGCTTGCTGAAGCTGGATCGACTGACCGTTGAGCAGGTTGGCTTCCTGGCACTGTGCGAGCAAATGATTGAGTTCTTTGCTCTGTGCCAGCAGTTGATCGCCGACTGAAGAGTGGCTGGCCAGTTGTGCCAGGCCATCGTGGTCGGCAGGCAGGCCCAGGCTGATCAGAATCTCGCTGCGCTTCTTGCCGTGCTGTTCGAGCAAGACAATCAGCGACTGTTTGCGCGCCAGGATTTCTTCCAGCAAGGGCATATCCCGGCCGTACAAGGCCAGGGATTCTTCCTTGAGCAGCTCGAGCAATTGTTGCGTCGGCGCCAGATCATCAATGATCAGTTGGAGCAAATGTTCGTCGTGGTGCATGGCTGGCCTTGGGTTTTAAGCGTCCAAAAGCCCTGCGCAGGCCTTTGCCTAGCGCTCGGCTTCGAAGTTGAGCAGCTTGCTGGCTACACGGTTGCTGTCGACTTTATAGCTGCCATCGGCGATAGCCTGTTTCAACTCGGCCACGCGGGCTTTATTGACGACGGGTTGATCGCGCAGCGAGTCAGTGACCTTTTGCAACTGTTGAGCCTCATTGCTCAGGTGTACCGATTCCCCACTCTGGCTGGCGGCGGCCTGCTCTGCTTTGGCAGGCAAGGGCTGCGGCTTGGCTTCTACGCTGTCCTTGGCACCGCCGGTGCGCGTATTGCCGGGCAAGGCCGGGGTGTTATTCAAACGACTGAAATCAATGACCATGTTGAAAAACCTCTGGGTATTTGGACGCTTGCCATGTTTTCGGCCATACCCGGGCAAACTTTAGGCTCGATTGACAATAAACCTGTTCGGCTCAATATCCAGCACACAGTGTAGGAAAAGCTGGCATTTGATTCCAGTCATCTATAGCGCCACCTCGACTTGGCCTGGCGCCGTGACCCGCGCCTTGATCACGCGATTGGAGTTGAGGTTCTTGACACGGATCTGTTCGCTCATGCCGCCGTTGGACAACGCCTCGCCCGGCATCCTGACGTTCAGGCCGCCACTGCTGGCGGAAATCACCACTTGGTCACCCTTGCGAATCACCTCCGCCTGTTCCAGATGAACCAGTGTGAGGACTTGGTCAGTGACCACGGGGCGGGTGAGTTTTTGCCCGACGGCCTGGTCCAGTGACGTCAGGTAGCCCTGGTTGATCAAGCTGATGTCCCTCTCGCGCAGCGCCACATCGTCGTAGCCGATGATGCCGGTGCGCTTCAATGGCCGCGCCACTACCACTACGTCGCGAAACAGCTTGACCTGCGCCGGCACAAATACCGTCCAGGGCGAGGCGCCCTCACAGCGCACCTTCACGGTCACACGGCCGATAGGCTGGGCGGGGCTTTCCAGGGTGGCTGTCAATTCCTTGTCGCACATTGGCATGCGCAAACGTGGGTCCAACTGGTTGACCTGAATTTCATAACGCCCCGGCGTCTGGGTGGTCGCCAGATAATCTTCTACAGTGAACTCAAGAAAGCCTTGGGTGACGCCGATAAGTAGATCAGGCAGGGTAACGTTGTCGGCGCGGGCCGTGACGCCCAGGCCCGAGACAAGCAGCGCCATCGCGGCGCAGAGCAGTCTGCGGTAGCGTGAGCGGCCAGGGTGTCGGGAAACTGTCGTTTTAATATCCATACTCAGTAAATAGCAAAGCTCGTGCCGTTTAGTGTTGGGTACGCGTCGTACCCCTAGGATTTAGGAGTCTGGGCATGGCAGGTGTAATGGATTCAGTAAACCAGCGCACACAGCTGGTAGGGCAGAATCGCCTGGAGTTGTTGCTTTTCCGCCTGGATGGCAATCAGTTGTATGGCATCAACGTGTTTAAAGTGCGTGAAGTGCTGCAATGTCCCAAGTTGACGATCATGCCCAAGTCCAGTCCGGTGGTGTGTGGCGTGGCCAACATCCGGGGCGCGACCATTCCGATTCTTGACCTGGCCATGGCCACGGGGGCAGCGGGTTTGCAAGACCGCCAGAACCCTTTCGTGATCATCACCGAGTACAACACCAAGACCCAGGGTTTCCTGGTGCGCTCGGTGGAGCGCATCGTCAATATGAACTGGGAAGAGATCCATCCGCCGCCCAAGGGCACGGGGCGCGATCACTACCTGACGGCGGTGACGCGGGTCGATAACCAGTTGGTGGAAATCATCGACGTGGAGAAGATCCTCGCCGAAGTGGCCCCCACCTCGGAAACCATCTCCGTCGGGGTGGTGGATGCCGAAACGGCACACAAGGCGGTTTCGCTGCGCGTGTTGACCGTGGACGACTCTTCCGTGGCGCGCAAGCAGGTCACGCGTTGCCTGCAAACCGTCGGGGTGGAGGTGGTGGCCCTAAATGACGGGCGCCAAGCCCTGGATTACCTGCGCAAGCTGGCGGACGAAGGCAAGAAGCCCGAAGAAGAATTCTTGATGATGATCTCTGACATCGAGATGCCGGAAATGGATGGCTACACGCTCACGGCCGAGATACGTAACGATCCACGCATGCAAAAATTGCATATCATCCTGCATACTTCGTTGTCGGGGGTATTCAATCAGGCAATGGTCAAGAAGGTCGGTGCGGATGACTTTCTGGCCAAATTCCGTCCTGATGACCTCGCATCCCGGGTAGTCGACCGGATCAAGGCAGCAGATCACGGCTAGGGGATGTCCCCCGGCGGTCACACGATTTAAGAGGCGGCATCATTGTCTACGGGTAATTTGGATTTCGAACAGTTCCGGGTCTTCCTGGAAAAAGCCTGTGGCATATTGCTCGGTGAAAACAAGCAGTACCTGGTATCCAGCCGTCTCAACAAGCTGATGGAACAGCAGGGCATCAAGTCCCTGGGTGAGTTGGTCCAGCGGATCCAGGGGCAGCCGCGCAGTGGGCTCAAGGAAATGGTGGTCGATGCCATGACCACCAACGAAACCTTATGGTTTCGCGATACCTATCCCTTTGAAGTGCTCAAGAACAAAGTGTTGCCCGAAGCCATCAAGGCCAGCCCGGGCCAGCGCCTGCGTATCTGGTCGGCGGCCTGTTCTTCGGGGCAGGAGCCGTACTCGATCTCGATGTCCATCGATGAGTTCGAGCGGACCAACATGGGCCAGTTGAAAGCCGGTGCGCAAATTGTGGCCACGGACTTGTCCGGCACCATGCTCACCAACTGCAAGACCGGTGAGTACGACAGCCTGGCCCTGGGCCGAGGTTTGTCCCAGGAACGCCTGCAACGCTACTTCGACCCCAAAGGGGCAGGGCGTTGGGCGATCAAGGCGCCGATCAAGAACCGCGTCGAATTTCGCTCTTTCAACCTGCTCGACAGCTACGCCAGCCTGGGCAAGTTCGACATGGTGTTCTGCCGCAACGTGCTGATCTATTTCTCGGCTGAAGTGAAGAAAGACATCCTGTTGCGCATCCACGGCACGCTCAAGCGCGGAGGTTATCTGTTCCTCGGTGCTTCCGAGGCGCTCAATGGGCTGCCGGATCACTTCCAGATGGTGCAATGCAGCCCGGGGATCATCTACCAGGCCAAGTAGCCTGGGGTATGCAATAAAACTGTGGGAGCCGGGCTTGCCCGCGATGGCGTTGTGTCAGTCGATGAATTGGTCGGCAGGTACTCCGCCATCGCAGGCAAGCCAGCTCCCACATTTTTTTCTCGGCAAGCTGGCGTAAAGCGGCAACTGCCCATTGCCGCTTTAATGGCGCTACGCGGAAATCGCTTGCCGCTTTTCTGGCATAGCCGCCGTCGACTCCCCTCCAAACCCTTGATATAGGGGCTCCCGCAAGATTGGCATGCACCTTGCTATAACCCTGCTAACGAACAGCAGGTCAGCCTAAAGGTTTCCGCCATGAGCATCAGCTTCGATAAAGCGCTCGGTATCCACGAACAAGCCCTGGGCTTCCGCGCCCAGCGTGCCGAAGTCCTGGCCAACAATATTGCCAACGCCGACACCCCGAACTACAAGGCTCGGGACCTGGACTTCTCCGCCGTGCTCGCCGCACAGCAGGACAAGACCAAGAACGGCACCTTCGCCTTGAACATGACCAACAGCCGTCATATCGAAGCGCAAGGCCTGAGCAAGGGTGACGAGTCGCTGCTGTATCGCACGCCGATGCAGCCGTCGATCGACCAGAACACCGTCGACGCCCAGCTGGAGCAATCGAACTACGCCGAAAACTCGGTGAACTTCCAGGCCAGCTTCACCCTGCTCAACAGCAAATTCAAAGGGCTGATGTCAGCCCTGCGTGGAGAGTAAGCCATGTCTCTGTCCAGTGTTTTCAATATTGCCGGCAGTGGCATGAGCGCGCAGACCACGCGTTTGAACACCGTCGCCAGTAACATCGCCAACGCCGAGACCGTCTCGTCGAGCATTGACCAGACGTATCGCGCCCGCCATCCGGTGTTTGCCACCATGTTCCAGGGTGGTCAGGCAAACGGCAGCGATTCGTTGTTCCAGAACCAGGACGCCGCCGGCTCAGGCGTGCAGGTGTTGGGCGTGGTCGAAGACCAGAGCAACCTGGAGGCCCGTTACGAGCCCAACCATCCGGCCGCGAACGAAAAGGGTTACGTCTACTACCCCAACGTCAACGTGGTCGAGGAAATGGCTGACATGATCTCCGCCAGTCGCTCGTTCCAGACCAACGCGGAAATGATGAACACCGCCAAAACCATGATGCAGAAGGTTCTGACCCTGGGTCAGTGATAAGGGGCGCCAAATAATGGCCATCGTTGATACGTCTAACAACACGGCGGTTCAGGACCTTTTCAATTCCAAGGTCAAGACCGCGACGAATAACAGCAGCGTCAGTGACGCTTCCAAGACGGCGACGGGCAACCAGTCGCTGGGCAAGGATGCTTTCCTGCAACTGCTCGTCACTCAACTGAAAAACCAGAACCCGCTGTCGCCTCAGGACAACGGCGCGTTCGTCGCGCAGCTTGCCCAGTTCAGCAGCCTGGAAGGCATCAACACCCTGAATGACTCGGTGAACAACATCTCCAGCAACTTCAGCTCCTCGCAGGCGCTGCAGGCTTCGTCGCTGGTGGGGCGTTCGATCATCATCCAGACCGACAAGGCCATGGTGGATACCAGCAAGAGCATGACCGGTTCGGTGGCAGTGACCTCGGCGGTGGGCAATGTCTCCGTCAAGATCACCGACAAAGACGGCAATGTGGTGCGCACCGTTGACATGGGCGCCCAGAGTGCCGGCACCCAAAGCTTTATCTGGGACGGCAAGAACGACAAGGGTGAGGTCGCCCCAGCTGGCACCTACACCTTCAACGCCACCACCAAGAACGACAAAGGCGACGCAGTGGCCTTGGCCACTTCGCTGCCCGCCACGGTCACCAGTGTGACCCTGAGCAAGACTGGCGGCGAAATGCTGCTCAACCTTGCAGGCGGCATGGGCAGCGTCAAGCTGTCGCAAATTCAGACTATCGGTACATAGAGCCGGCTAAATACGGCAGAAGGAGAGAAACATGTCTTTTAATATCGGCCTTAGCGGCCTCTATGCGGCCAACAAACAACTGGACGTGACCGGCAACAACATCGCCAACGTCGCGACCACTGGCTTCAAGTCATCCCGTGCGGAATTCGCCGATATCTACGCGGCTTCCAAGCTGGGCACCGGCCAGAACAGCATCGGCAACGGTGTGAACCTGGCGGCGGTGTCCCAGCAGTTCACCCAGGGCGATGTCAACGGTAGCGGCGGCATCCTCGACATGGCGATTCAGGGCGGTGGCTTCTTCGTGCAGAAGGGCAGCGACGGTTCGCTGGAGTACACCCGTAGTGGTGCGTTCCGTGCGGACAAGGACGGCTACATCACCAACAACACCGGCACTTCGCGCCTGCAAGGATATGCCGCGGACGATAATGGCAAGATCACCAAGGGCGGCTTGGTCGATCTGCAACTGAACCTGGCGAATCTGCCGCCCAAGGCATCCACCAAGGTCGACTCCACCAGTAACCTGAATTCCTCGGAGCCGGTGATTGACCAGGCGGCCAAGCCGTTTGACCCGACCAAGACCGAGACCTTCACCACCCAATACAGCACCACCTTGTACGACTCTCAGGGGAACGCGCACCCGATGGTGCAGTACCTGGTGAAAACCGACGGCAACAAGTGGAATGCCTATACCCTGATTGACGGTCGCAACCCTGATGGTTCGGCCCCGACTGGCACCCCTTCGACGCCACCCGTGCCGTCGACATTGACCTTCGATGGCGCTGGCAATCTGACTACTGTCGTCACCAATGGTGTGTCCGACAAGACCCTGACCGTTGCCGGGTGGGTTCCAGGCAAGGTGACTGACGGCGTGTGGAAGGCTAACGGTGCGGATGCCAACCCGGGCGGCATCGCCATCAACATGGCCAACATTACCCAGTACAACTCGGCTACCTACCGTAACCCTCCGGTCACCGACGGCTATGCCACCGGCCAGATCACCGGCCTGAAAATCGACGGCAGCGGCGTCCTGTTCGCCACCTTCAGCAACCAGCAGAGCAAGGCCATCGGCCAGATCTCCCTGGCCAGCTTCAACAACGAGCAGGGCCTGCAGCCAGCCGGTGCGACCACCTGGAAAGAGACCTTCGCCTCGGGCCAGCCGGGTTATGACAACCCGCAAGCCGGCACCCTGGGTTCGATCGTGGCCAACTCCCTGGAGAACTCCAACGTTAACCTGACCAACGAACTGGTGGACCTGATCAAGGCCCAGAGCAACTACCAGGCGAACGCCAAGACCATCTCCACCCAAAGCACCATCATGCAGACCATCATTCAGATGACCTGATACCCCTGCTCAAAAAATACCTGCACACAAAAAGGCCCCTCAATCGAGGGGCTTTTTTGTGCGCGCGCGTTGCTAGTTTACTGCCTGTTTCATCTCGCCTTGCTGCTGGAACGCCCAACGCCCCTTGCGCCACGCACGGGACACGGGCGCATGTCGCCCATGGACCATCGGGAGAGTGGCATGGCGATCTACAAGCAGTGGGAAGGGATGCCAGCAGGCAGCCATTGGTTTGTTCTGAATAACTACAGTGCCGGTCTATACAGACGCAAAAGTCAGTCGGATGAACCCGGGGGAGGCAAGTCCTCTGATGCAGAATCAGTGAGGCAACTGCTCAATGAGTTGAGAGATGCCGAGAAAACATCCAAGAGCCAAACCGTCCAGGACCTTCGTGACAAGTTGAACGAGAAGCGCGAAGAACTGGGTGATGAAAAGTTCAAGGAGATCATGCAGGAGTTGATGGAGAAGGCAGACGTCTCCTGGCTGGAGATGCTGCGGCGCCTGATGAAAGAATGGTTTCCGGAAACGGACGATACATCACCCACACCTTCGCCGCCTTCTCCTGGCCCGTCGCCAGGTGGGGGCGGTGGGGGCGGTGGTGGCAGGCCAAGCCCCGGTAATTTTGGGCCCAGCGAGCCCATGAGTAATCTGCCGATTACGGAAGGCTCCAAGCACTTCAACTACAAGCCTGATCAAAGTAACCCAGGAAAAAAACCGGACAACATCTGGAGTGGATTCAGCCAGGGCCCCGATGGCAATTGCGTCACGGTTTCAGCGATAAAGGGCGCAATGATGAAGTTTGGTCAGAAACCCACTGACGTGTTCAAGGAGGTAAAAGAGACGGCAGACGGTTATCACGTGAAGATGCGCGACGGCTTCGAACTTAATCTATCCAAGGATGAATTAAAGCAGGCGGCCAGGTATGCGCAGTTCAAGGGTGACAATCCGGGCATGCTGACCGATGCCAACTTCATGTTTGCAGCGAGCGCCAAGCGGGCACAGATGGAAGGGAATGGCCTGGACGACAACCCTAGCCAATCAAAAAGAAGCTTCGCCCATGCGATGCAAAGTTTGAACAACGGCGAAATGCCCCGCGAAGCATTGGATCGTCTGGGTTTGAAAGGGCTTTACAGGCAGTCCTCAAGCAGTGAGCTGGCGAGCGGCAAGCTCGGCGTCGTGGCCTACGATCGCCATTCGATGGTGGTCATCGACGGGCGCGTGGAGTTGTGGGGGCGCCGAGGTGGCGCGCCAAAGCAGGGTATTGCGTACGCGTTTCTCTAAGGCAGTCAGCAAAAAGCCCGATAAACCCTATGCAGTCGGGGTCTATCGGGCTTTTTCAATCCAGGGGGACAATATCCCTGGACTGGCTCAGCTTATTGGCAAGCTTCGCAATCCGGCTCGTCAATCGCGCAGGCTTTTGGCACCGGTGCTGGGCCGGCGGGTGCTGCGAGTACCGAGTCATCACCGTGGTTGCCGCTGGACACTGCGTTCAGCTTGCCGGTGTTGATGGTCGACTTCTCGGTGCTGGTCGCAGCCAGGGCACGGAGATAGTAAGTGGTTTTCAGGCCACGGTACCACGCCATGCGGTAGGTCACGTCCAGCTTCTTGCCCGAGGCGCCGGCGATGTACAGGTTCAGGGACTGGGCCTGGTCGATCCACTTCTGACGACGGCTGGCGGCGTCAACGATCCACTTGGTGTCCACTTCGAAAGCGGTCGCGTAGAGCTCTTTGAGTTCTTGCGGGATGCGTTCGATCTGCTGCACGGAACCGTCGTAGTACTTCAGGTCGTTGATCATGACCGAGTCCCACAGGCCACGGGCCTTCAGGTCGCGAACCAGGTACGGGTTGATCACGGTGAATTCGCCCGACAGGTTCGATTTCACATACAGGTTCTGGTAGGTCGGTTCGATCGACTGCGACACGCCAGTGATGTTGGCGATGGTGGCGGTCGGTGCGATGGCCATGATGTTGGAGTTACGAATACCTTTCTGCACACGGGCACGTACCGGCGCCCAGTCCAGGGTTTCGTTCAGGTCGACGTCGATGTACTTCTGGCCACGGGCTTCGATCAGGATCTGTTGCGAATCCAGCGGCAGGATGCCCTTGGACCACAGCGAACCCTGGAACGTCTCGTAGGCGCCGCGCTCGTCGGCCAGGTCGCAGGAAGCCTGGATCGCGTAGTAGCTGACCGCTTCCATGGACTTGTCGGCGAACTCGACCGCTGCATCGGAACCGTAAGGGATGTGCTGCAGGTACAGCGCGTCCTGGAAGCCCATGATCCCCAGGCCAACCGGACGGTGCTTGAAGTTGGAGTTCTGCGCCTGTGGCACCGAGTAGTAGTTGATGTCGATCACGTTATCGAGCATGCGTACGGCGGTGTTGACGGTGCGTGCAAGCTTTACGGTGTCCAGCTTGCCGTTGACGATGTGGTTCGGCAGGTTGATCGAGCCCAGGTTGCAAACGGCGATCTCGTCCTTGTTGGTGTTCAAGGTGATCTCGGTGCACAGGTTCGAGCTGTGCACCACGCCCACGTGCTGCTGCGGGCTGCGCAGGTTGCATGGGTCCTTGAAGGTCAACCATGGGTGGCCGGTTTCGAACAGCATGGACAGCATTTTGCGCCACAGGTCTTTGGCCTGGATGGTCTTGAACAGCTTGACCTTGCCTGGGTACTCGGTGAGGGCTTCGTAGTACTCGTAGCGCTCTTCGAAGGCTTTGCCGGTCAGGTCGTGCAGGTCCGGCACTTCGGATGGCGAGAACAGTGTCCACTTGCCGTCATCGAAGACGCGCTTCATGAACAGGTCAGGGATCCAGTTGGCGGTGTTCATGTCGTGGGTACGACGACGGTCATCACCGGTGTTCTTGCGCAGCTCGATGAACTCTTCAATGTCCATGTGCCAGGTTTCCAGGTAGGCACATACAGCGCCTTTGCGCTTGCCACCCTGGTTCACGGCGACGGCGGTGTCGTTCACCACTTTCAGGAACGGTACGACGCCCTGGGACTTGCCGTTGGTGCCCTTGATGTACGAACCCAGTGCGCGCACCGGTGTCCAGTCGTTGCCCAGGCCGCCGGCGAATTTGGACAACATGGCGTTGTCGTGGATCGCGTGGTAGATGCCCGACAGGTCATCCGGCACGGTGGTCAGGTAGCAGCTCGACAGCTGGGGACGCAGGGTACCGGCGTTGAACAGGGTCGGAGTCGACGACATGTAGTCGAAGGACGACAGCAGGTTGTAGAACTCGATCGCGCGGTCTTCCTTGTTCTTCTCTTCGATCGCCAGGCCCATGGCCACGCGCATGAAGAACACTTGCGGCAGTTCGAAGCGGATGCCGTCCTTGTGGATGAAGTAACGGTCGTACAGGGTTTGCAGGCCCAGGTAGGTGAACTGCTGATCGCGCTCGTGGTTGATTGCCTTGCCGAGTTTTTCCAGGTCGAAGGTGGCCAGGATCGGGTTCAGCAATTCGAATTCGATACCTTTGGCGATATAGGCCGGCAGGGCCTTGGCGTACAGGTCGGCCATCTCGTGGTGAGTGGCGCTGTCGGCGACTTTCAGGAAGCCCAGGCCTTCGGCACGCAGGGTGTCCATCAACAGGCGCGCGGTCACGAACGAGTAGTTCGGCTCACGCTCGACCAGGGTACGGGCGGTCATCACCAGGGCGGTGTTGACGTCGGTCAGGGCGACGCCGTCGTACAGGTTCTTCAGGGTTTCGCGCTGGATCAGGTCACCGTCGACTTCTTCCAGGCCTTCGCAGGCCTCGGTGATGATGGTGTTCAGGCGGCCCAGGTCCAGCGGTGCGAAGCTGCCGTCGGCCAGGGTGATGCGGATCGACGGGTGCGCTTGTACGGCGGCTTCTTCGGCCGGGGAACGTACGGCACGTTCCTTGGCGCGCGAATCACGGTAGATCACGTAGTCGCGGGCCACTTTCTGCTCGCCGGCACGCATCAGGGCCAGTTCAACCTGGTCCTGGATTTCTTCGATGTGGATGGTGCCGCCCGATGGCATGCGACGTTTGAAGGTCGCGGTGACCTGTTCGGTCAGACGGGCAACGGTGTCGTGGATGCGCGACGAAGCGGCAGCGGTGCCGCCTTCAACTGCAAGAAACGCTTTGGTGATGGCGACGGTGATTTTGTCATCGGTATAAGGAACGACAGTGCCGTTACGCTTGATCACACGCAGTTGGCCAGGTGCAGTGGCGGACAGATCCAGATTCGAATCAGCGGCCTGCGGCACGGAGCCCTGCGGGTTCTCGCGAGTTGTGTCGGTTTGCATGAGGGGGTGTCTCCACATTCTATATTTATTTGGGCACCATCACGGTGCCCACCGTTCCGTCCTGAAGCACTTACAGCAGGCCTGGGCCTGGCATAACAACTTCGGGACAGGAGGAAGGGAGCTCATCGCGCCGCTTCCATGCCGAAGTCTTTGGTTCGGGGCCGGGGAGCCCTTAGCCGTATTCCTGGTGGGTGACAGTGGCCCCATTCAAGCCCTGCAACACCCGTACCGTTTTCTGCCAATCGGGCTGGAAAACGGTTGCCATCCGCGTGCGCGGTTTGGGCTTTCAAAAAATGCGTTGGTTCAACCAAGCACGAGCAAGAAAGCGCTTGAGTTTCTTGTCTGATCTGTGTTTGGTCTTTTCGCTGAAAACCCTACATGTAGGGTTTTTTTAGCGCCGAGGTACAAGATAATGCGTTTTCGGGGGCTTAGCAACGCACTACCTGTGGATAACGCTGTGGGTAAAATGTGTATGAATCATGGAACACCCGTGTAGGCCGCATTACTACTGGATTACACCGTTTGTCACCGAATATTCCCGGCTAGAAACTGCCGGCGGGAATTTTGAGGGCGCGAACCCTACCACAAAAAATCGCCATGACCGAATGGATTTCGCGGCTTGTGTTCAAGGGCCGTTGCATGGCTACAATCGGCCTTTGTTATGCCTTCAAAACATGACAAACAGGCTATGCCTGCGGAAGATCAATAGGTGGGAGCTGGCTTGCCTGCGATGGCGGTGTATCGGCCACCAACAGGCGCGCTGACCCACCCTCATCGCAGGCAAGCCAGCTCCACACCGACCGTATTTCACATTCGATTGTGCCGGCCAGAAGAACTTCTTATAAAAACGAGGACAATGCATGGAGCAAGAAGCCTGGCAGATACTGATCGTCGAGGACGACGAGCGACTCGCCGAGTTGACCCGTGAGTACCTGGAAAGCAACGGCCTGCGTGTGTCGGTGGAAAGCGATGGTGCCAAGGCCACGGCGCGCATCATCGCCGAACAGCCCGACCTGGTGATCCTCGACCTGATGCTGCCCGGCGAAGACGGCCTGAGCATCTGCCGCAAGGTGCGCGAGCGTTATGACGGCGTGATCCTGATGCTCACCGCGCGCACCGACGACATGGACCAGGTGCAGGGCTTGGACATGGGCGCCGACGACTATGTGTGCAAGCCCGTGCGCCCGCGTTTGTTGCTGGCACGTATCCAGGCGCTGCTGCGCCGCAGCGAACCGGTGTTGCCCGTTGCAGTGGAAAACCAGCGCCGCCTCCAGTTTGGTCCGTTGGTGGTGGACAATGCCTTGCGCGAAGCCTGGTTGCATGAGGGCAGCATCGAACTGACCAGCGCTGAATTCGACCTGTTGTGGCTGCTGGTTGCAAACGCCGGACGCATTCTGTCCCGCGAAGAAATCTTCATAGCTCTGCGCGGTATTGGTTATGACGGCCAGGATCGCTCCATTGATGTGCGTATCTCGCGCATTCGGCCAAAGATCGGCGACGATCCGATCCACCCACGCCTGATCAAGACCATTCGCAGCAAAGGCTACCTGTTCGTCCCCGAAGCTGCTGCCGATATGCCGCTGTGAACTCGATCTTCCTGCGCATCTACGGCGGCATGTGCGCGGCGCTGATCCTGGTGGCGTTGCTCGGCGCCCTGGCACTGCACCTGCTTAATGACGTGCGCAGCGGCCAGTACCGTGAGCGCCTGGCCCACGGCACTTTTGCGTTGATGGGCGATAACCTGCAGCCCATGAGCGCCATTGAACGACAGCGCGCCTTGGCGGTGTGGGAGCGTTTGCTCGGTATTCCGCTGGAACTGCGCACGTTCACCGATGCGCAATTGGACCTTGGCCAGCGCAACCGCCTGCAACGCGGCCAGGTCCTGGTGGAACAGACCGGGCCTCATGCGGCGCGGGTGCTGCGGTTGGTCAGCGAGCAAGAGCAATTGGTGCTTACCGGCGAAGTGCAGCAGATCAGCGAGCAATTGGCCCGCGCAACCATTTACCTGCTGGCCGACGAACTGGTGCGCTTCCCGGTGGCCGAACAGCCCCAGCGCCTGGCCGACATCAAGCACGCCAAGGGTTTTGGTTTTGAAATGCACTTGACGGCCCTTGACCAGGCCGACATGGACGAGGACCAGCGTCGCCGCGTGGCGGAGGGCGATACGGTGATGGCGCTGGGCAAGGGCGGCGATTCGATTCGCGTGTTTGCCGGCATGGTCGGCACCCCGTGGGTACTGGAGATCGGCCCGCTGTACCAGATGAATCCGTACCCGGCGCAATGGCTGATCCTGATCACCTTGATCGGCCTGACTTTGATCGGCTTGATCGTCTATTTGCTGGTGCGTCAACTTGAGCGCCGGCTCAAAGGCCTGGAGGCGGCGGCTACGCGTATCGCCAAGGGCAACCTGGAAGTGCGCGTACCCGCTCGCGGTGCAGACTCGGTCGGGCGGCTGGCGGCAGCTTTCAATGGCATGGCCGAGCACCTGCAGCAATTGCTGGCGATTCAGCGTGAGCTGGTGCGGGCGGTCTCCCACGAGCTGCGCACTCCGGTCGCGCGCCTGCGTTTTGGCCTGGAGATGATCGGTGACGCCGCCACGCCCGAGGCGCGGCGCAAGTACCTGGAGGGTATGGATGGCGATATCCAGGACCTTGATGGCCTGGTGGACGAGATGCTCACTTATGCCCGCTTGGAACAGGGTGCGCCGGAACTGAATTTCCAGCGCGTGGACCTTAATGCATTGCTCGACCAGGTGATTGGCGAATTATCGCCATTGCGCCCCCAGGTCACCGTCACCCGGGGTATTTGCCTGTCATCGGCGCATTGGGATGACGCCTGGGTCGACGCTGAACCGCGCTACCTGCACCGCGCCCTGCAAAACCTGGTGAGCAATGCCATGCGCCACGCCAAAGGCCAAGTGTTGATCAGTTATCAGGTGGGGCAGGTACGCTGCCGCATCGATGTGGAAGACGACGGCCCCGGCGTGCCGGAAAGCGCCTGGGAGCGGATCTTCACGCCGTTCCTGCGCCTGGATGACAGCCGTACCCGCGCCTCTGGCGGGCATGGCCTGGGTTTGTCGATCGTGCGGCGGATTATCTATTGGCACGGCGGGCGGGCGTTGATCAGCAAGAGCAACAACCTGGGCGGGGCGTGCTTCAGCCTGAGCTGGCCCAGGGATCAGGATAAGCCCTGACACCGCTGTCGCAGGCAAGCCAGTTCCCACAGGCGAATGCATTCCCAATATGGGAGCCGGGCGTGCCCGCGATGGTGGTCTACCAGGCGCTGATAGCCACCAGGCTCAACAACTGCTCCCCTTGCACCACAAACTGCCCTTCCAGCTCTTTGCCAGGGCCCCACTCTTGCGAAAGATCGGTCAGCAACCGCAACCGCACCCTCCCAGCCGCTGACCACTCCAGCACCTCGGCATGCTCGAAATAAAAGCGCTTGTGCACGATCGGATAGAGCGCCTTGAACAGGCTTTCCTTGACCGAAAACGTCAGCGTCACCAGCAAGGCGAGTTGCTCACGGGGCAGGGTGGCCATGCGCTGTAATTCATCGGCCGTCAGGATTTCCCCGGCCAGGCGTTCGGCCCGCTCCAGTGACAGCAGATGCTCCAGGTCCATGCCCAGCCCGCGCCATTGCGCCTTGTGCCCGACAATCGCCGCAGCGTGCCCGGTGCTGTGGGTGATGGAGCCACTGATATGCCCTGGCCAGACCGGGGCGCGGTCTTCGCCGATGGCCGGGACGCAGCGCAGATGATCGAGTCGTTGCAGCGCTTCGCGCGCGCACAGGCGCCCGGCGAGAAATTCCGCCTGGCGCTTGGCGACCGAGCGCTGGATGCTAGCCGGCGGTGGCACATCGCAGCGCTGGAAATCGCCCGGGCTCAATAAAGCCGGGTCGAATCGCGTGCTCAAAAACACCGTGCCCGGCAAAGAAACCGGCAACGGCCAATGATCATCGAGTGGGGTGCAGCAAGCGGGTAGGGGCGTCATGCGCGGTATTTTGCCGAGTTGGCGGGCCAGTGGATAGCCCGGTGCGGTTCAGCTGCGGTTCAGAGCCTGTTCAGGGGGAGTTCAGGGGCGCCTGCGTAGTCTGGACCCCACAGCCCAAACGCGTATGAGGTAACCACCATGACTGCGATCAAAAAGCTGATGTTGGCCTTGACCATGCTTGGCGCCACTGCCGGCGTGCAGGCGTCCGATGGCGCCTTTGCGGCCTTTGGCAGCGAGAAAACCAAGAAATCCAGCAACCTGATCCATCGTGTCAGCTTCGAAGACGCTGGCACTCAGGCTGCGCCGTGGGGCCAGGCCCTGGGCGCTACCCCTGCGCAACCCGACTATCGCAGCGGCTACGCGCACCTGACCGGCCACTACAATGGCATAAAACTGCGCCCCCAAGAGCTGCAGGGCCGCTATGATATCCCCCTGTCGGCTAGTTGAATTGCAGTGGAGAACCTTATGAAATTGCTGGTGGTGGAAGATGAGGCGCTGCTGCGTCATCACCTGTTTACCCGCCTGACCGACAGCGGGCATGTGGTCGAAGCCGTGGCCAATGCCGAAGAAGCCCTGTACCAGACCGGCCAATTCAACCATGACCTGGCGATCATCGACCTTGGCCTGCCCGGCATGGGCGGCCTGGACCTGATTCGCCAGTTGCGCACCCAGACCAAGACCTTCCCGATCCTGATCCTCACCGCTCGCGGCAACTGGCAGGACAAGGTTGAAGGCCTGGCGGCCGGGGCCGACGACTACGTGGTCAAACCGTTCCAGTTCGAAGAGCTGGAGGCGCGCATGAACGCCTTGCTGCGTCGCTCCAGCGGTTTTACCCAGTCGACTATCGTTGCCGGGCCGCTGCTGCTGGACCTCAACCGCAAGCAAGCCTCCCTTGACGAGCAACCCCTGGCGCTGACCGCCTACGAGTATCGGATCCTCGAATACTTGATGCGTCATCATCAGCAAGTGGTCGCCAAAGACCGTTTGATGGAGCAACTGTACCCGGATGACGACGAGCGCGATCCAAACGTGATCGAAGTGCTGGTCGGCCGCCTGCGCCGCAAGCTGGAAGGCCCGGCCGGGTTCAAGCCAATCGATACCGTGCGTGGCCTGGGCTACCTGTTCAATGAGCGCTGCCGTTGATTCGTTCGCTACGTGTGCGCCTGATGCTGGCGGCCGCCACCCTGGCCGTGCTGTTTATGCTCGGCTTGTTGCCGGCCATGCAAGGCGCGTTCAGCCTGGCGCTGCAGGATTCCATCGAACAGCGCCTGGCGTCGGATGTGACCACCCTGATTTCCGCGGCGCGGGTCGACAATAACCGCCTGCTGATGCCGGCGCAGTTGCCCGATGAGCGTTTCAACCTCACCGACAGTCGGCTGTTGGGCTATATCTACGACCGTGAAGGCCATCTGGTATGGCGCTCGCGGGCGACCCAGGAAGAAAACATCAACTACAAACCGCGCTACGACGGGCGCGGCAACGAGTTTGCGCGCATTCGCGAGGCCAATGGCCAGGAATTCTTCGTGTATGACGTCGAGGTCCGGCTGCTGGGAGGCAAGAGCGCGGCGTTCAGCATTGTCGCCCTGCAGCCGGTACGCGAATACCAACTGACCCTCGAAGGCCTGCGCGAGAACCTCTACCTCGGGTTCGGCGCGGCCTTGCTGGTGTTGTTGACGCTGTTGTGGCTGGGCCTGACCTGGGGCCTGCAAGCCCTGCGACGCCTGAGCCATGAACTCGACCAGATCGAAGGTGGCACCCGCGAAAGCCTCAGCGAAGAACACCCCCGCGAACTGCTGCGCCTGACCGGCTCCCTGAACCGCTTGCTGCACAGCGAGCGCGAACAGCGTGCGCGCTACCGCGACTCCCTCGATGACTTGGCTCACAGCCTGAAAACGCCACTGGCGGTGTTGCAGGGCGTGAGCGAAGACATGGCCCAGCGCCCCGAAGAACGTAGCCAGGCGTGGGTGCTGCAATCGCAGATCGAACGCATGAGCCAGCAGATCGGATACCAGTTGCAGCGTGCCAGCCTGCGTAAAAGTGGCCTGGTGCGCCACCAGGTCCGCCTGGAACCGGTGGTGCAAAGCCTGTGCGATACATTGGAAAAGGTTTATCGCGACAAGCGGGTCACCGTGACCTTTGATTTGCCGCAGGCCTGCGAGGTACCCATCGAAAAGGGCGCGTTGCTCGAAATGCTCGGCAACCTGCTGGAAAACGCCTACCGCCTGTGCCTCAAGCAAGTGCGTATCAGCCTGGTGGAAAACCTCGATGGTATTGAGCTGTGTATCGAAGACGACGGCCCCGGCGTACCACCGGACCAGCGTGCACGGATCCTGCAGCGCGGCGAACGGCTAGATCGCCAGCACCCGGGGCAGGGGATCGGGCTGGCGGTGGTCAAAGACATCATCGAAAGCTATCACGCGCGGTTGACATTGGGGGATTCAGCGTTGGGTGGGGCGGCGTTCAGGATTCACTTTCCTGCCTTGTGATCTGCACTGGCCTCATCGCAGGCAAGCCAGCTCCCACAGTTGATAGGGTTTACAAATTTTGATGTGTGAATACATTCAAGTGTGGGAGCTGGCTTGCCTGCGATGAGGCCTTCCCAGCCAATACGCCTCTAACTCTCCTGCGCTCTGTAGGCCCCCGGCGTCAGCCCCGTCCACTTCTTGAACGCCCGATGAAACGCCGACGGTTCGGAAAACCCCAACTGCTCGGCGATCTCCTGCAAAGACAAATCCGCCCGCCCCAGGTGGTAAATGGCGATATCCCGGCGTAGCTCATCCTTCAATGCCTGAAAACTCGTGCCTTCTTCGCGCAGGTGGCGGCGCAGGGTCTGTGGGCTGATGTGCAGGTGCTGGGCAACGGCTTCCAGGTCTGGCCAGGGCGTGCGGTCGCGGCTCAGCAAGCGACGCAACTGGCTGCTCAGGCTGTCGCCTTCATCCGGCCGCGACAGCAAGTCGGCAGGCGAGCGCTGCAAGAAGTGCTTGAGGGTGCGTTCGTCCTGCAACAGCGGCAGGCTCAGGTAGCGGCTGGGAAACACCAGGCTGCTGGTCGGCGCGCCGAACACCTGGGGGCAGGGGAACAGCAGGTCGTATTCACCGGCATGGGCCGGCATCGGGTAACTGAAGGTCGCCTGCTGCAGCCGGATACGCTGGCCGATCAACCAACTGCCCAGGCGATGCCAGATCACCAGCAGGCATTCACTGAGGAAGTGGTCCGGGTCCCATAGCTGTGAGTCGTCCAGGCTCAGGCGCGCCATGTCGCCTTCTTTGGTCAGTTGCCAGCGTGGGCCTTGGGGGAACAGGCTATAAAACAATAAGCCGCGCTCCAGCGCCTTCTCCAGCGTGCGGCAATGAATCAACGCATGGCACATCATGGCGAAAGTGCCACGTTTGCTGGGCCCTTCTGCAAACCCCAGGTATTCGTCATCCAACCCCAGCCAGAGCATTTGCAGCAAGCGCGTAAATTGCTCTGGAGCGATGCGGGCGCGGGGTTCGGTCAGCAGTTCCGGGGTGATGCCCACCTGCTGCAACACCCCCGAGTAGTCAAAACCGGCCCGGCGCGCACCGCCGAGAGCCGCTCGGGCGTAATGGCTGGCGATGGTACGTTCACGCATGCAAGGGCCTCATCCATGGAGGGGCGGATGGTAGCCATCACCCGGCGGGGCGACAAGGCGGATATCCGCCAAATTGTAGGACGAGACAGGATGAGTGGGCGGAAATCCGCCACCCTGTTGCATTCTCCGGAGTCGCCCGTGAACCCCAAGCCCTGATGTCTAAAGGCCTTCAGCGCGTTTAAGCAAAGTGGCACGCTGTTTGCGATAAGGATTACAGCGCAGGCTTGCTCCTACAGGCTTCGCAAACAACAAATCCCTCCAGTGCAGGAGGGTTCGCAATTCAAGTGCCGTGGGCAATGGCGGATATTTGCCACACGGGACGATTGAGGAACTTTGCAATGACGACTCGTCAGCCAATCTACAAATCCCTGTATTTCCAGGTGATCGTTGCAATCGTTATCGGTATCTTGCTCGGCCATTTCTACCCGCAGACCGGCGTGGCCCTCAAGCCACTGGGTGACGGCTTTATCAAGCTGATCAAAATGGTCATCGCCCCGATCATCTTCTGTACCGTGGTCAGCGGCATCGCCGGCATGCAAAGCATGAAGTCGGTGGGCAAGACCGGCGGCTACGCGCTGCTGTACTTCGAAATTGTTTCCACCATCGCCCTGCTGATTGGCCTGGTCGTGGTCAACGTGGTGCAGCCGGGCGCCGGCATGCACATCGACGTCGCGACCCTGGATGCTTCCAAAGTGGCGGCCTACGTCACCGCTGGTAAAGACCAGAGCATCGTCGGCTTTATCCTCAACGTCATCCCGAACACCATCGTCGGCGCCTTCGCCAACGGCGACATCCTGCAAGTGCTGATGTTCTCGGTGATTTTCGGTTTCGCCCTGCATCGCCTGGGTGCCTACGGCAAGCCCGTGCTGGACTTCATCGATCGCTTCGCCCATGTGATGTTCAACATCATCAACATGATCATGAAGCTCGCGCCAATCGGTGCCCTGGGTGCGATGGCATTCACCATTGGCGCCTACGGTGTCGGTTCCCTGGTGCAGTTGGGCCAGTTGATGATCTGCTTCTACATCACCTGCATCCTGTTCGTGGTGCTGGTGCTGGGCGCTATCTGCCGCGCTCACGGTTTCAGCGTGTTGAAGCTGATCCGCTACATCCGTGAAGAACTGCTGATCGTACTGGGCACCTCGTCGTCGGAATCCGCACTGCCGCGTATGCTGATCAAGATGGAACGCCTGGGCGCGAAGAAGTCCGTGGTCGGCCTGGTGATTCCAACCGGTTACTCCTTCAACCTCGACGGTACTTCGATCTACCTGACCATGGCGGCCGTGTTCATCGCCCAGGCGACCGACACCCACATGGACATCACCCACCAGATCACTCTGCTGCTGGTGTTGCTGCTGTCGTCCAAAGGCGCGGCTGGCGTGACCGGTTCGGGCTTCATCGTACTGGCCGCCACCCTGTCGGCTGTCGGCCACTTGCCGGTTGCCGGCCTGGCGCTGATCCTGGGTATCGACCGCTTCATGTCCGAAGCCCGTGCCCTGACCAACCTGGTGGGTAACGCAGTTGCCACCATCGTTGTGGCCAAGTGGGTCAAGGAACTGGACACCGACAAGCTGCAAAGCGAACTGGCGTCTGGCGGTACCGGTATTTCCGAAACCCGCGAGCTCGATGACCTGGGCGTGGCAGAAGGCCCGGCGCCTGTCGTCAAGTAAGTGGCTGCTGGCGTGAACTGACGCCAACGCTATCCGCAAACGCCCCGACTGGTTCGGGGCGTTTGCATTTCTGGCGGGATGCAACGGATATTTTTGGTTTACAGTGAGCGCGACAGTACTTACCGGAGGCCTGATGGACAGTGTGGATCTGAACGTCCTGCGCAGCGTGCTGCAATGGCGCCGCGCCGGGCAGCGCGTGATGTTGTACAGCGTGGTGCAAACCTGGGGCAGCGCGCCGCGCCCGCCAGGCGCAATGCTGGCCCTGCGCGGTGATGGTGTGGTGATTGGCTCGGTGTCGGGCGGTTGCATCGAGGATGACTTGATCGCGCGCCTGCAAGACGGCCGCTTGCCTGCTGACGGCCCGCCCGTGCAGTTGGTGACCTACGGCGTCACTCGCGACGAGGCGGCGCGTTTTGGCCTGCCCTGCGGCGGCACCCTGAGGCTCACCGAAGAGCGCGTGGAGGAGTGGGGTTGGGTCCAAGCGCTGCTGGCGCGTTGTGAAGATCACCAGATTGTCGCTCGCGAGCTGAACCTGGCCACCGGCGAAGTGATCTTGAGCGCCGCCAGCAAGACCGACGTGGTGAGCTTCGACGGCGAACGCTTGCGCGCCATCTATGGCCCGCGCTGGCGCCTGCTGTTGATCGGCGCCGGGCAGCTGTCGCGCTACGTAGCGGAAATGGCACGTCTGCTGGATTTCGAAGTGCTGATCTGCGACCCCCGCGAAGAGTTCGTCTACGGCTGGGAAGACCAGCATGGCCGCTTTGTGCCAGGCATGCCCGACGAGGCGGTGTTGAATATTCATACCGATGAACGCACGGCTATTGTGTGCCTGACCCACGATCCACGTCTGGATGACATGGCGTTGCTGACGGCGCTGAACTCCACGGCGTTCTATATCGGCGCCCTGGGTTCGCGGGTCAATACCCAGAAGCGTCGGGAGAACCTGGCCGCGCTAGGCCTGTCGGCGGAGGCCATTGCGCGCTTGCACGGGCCGATCGGCCTGCACATCGGCAGCCATACGCCGGCGGAAATTGCGCTATCGCTGATGGCGGAAATTGTTGCGATCAAAAACGGTGTGGCACCGATGCAGAAAAAACCGATGGCAGTGGTGGCCGAGTGACGGTGACGGCGATTGTGCTGGCGGCGGGGCAGGGCAGTCGTTTTCGTGCCGAAGCTGGAGCTGATCAAGACAAATTGCTCGCCGCGTGTGTGGGGCTGGATGGTGTTAGCCGGCCGGTCATCGAGCAGGCGTTGCGCAACTTGCCTGAGCGTGTTGTAACGCGCTGGCTGGTGACGTCGCCGGAGCGCGGGGAGGTTATCCGCCTGGCAGAGGCTTATGGCTGTCAGGTTGTACTGCTGGATTCGAGCGGTATGGGCGACAGCATTGCGGCGGCGGTCAAGGCCAGCGGTGCAGCGGATGGGTGGCTGGTGGTGTTGGGGGATATGCCGTTTATTCAGTCATCGAGTATCGAACGGGTGATTGATGCGCTGGAGGAGGGTGCCATCAGCGTCCCCGTACAGGCGGGGGAATATGGACATCCTGTGGCGTTTGACCGTGCGTTTGGCCCAGGTTTGCTGGCTTTGGTCGGCGACCGTGGGGCCAGATCGTTGTTTGCGGATGCCGCCTTGAGGGAGGTGCCTGTACTTGATCCTGGAGTCTTGTGGGATGTAGATACACCCCGGCTATTAAGTTTCAACGCAGGCTGAATGTGGGAGCGGGCTTGCTCGCGAATGCAATACATCAGTCGCCCTATTCACTGACTGACACTCCGTATTCGCGAGCAAGCCCGCTCCCACATTTGGCGCGCCACAAGGCTCAAGTTGATCGTCATAAAAAAGCCCCGCCTGATCACTCAGGCGGGGCTTTTTAGTGGCTTATGGAATCAGACGAGGGGTTTAGGCTCGTGCTCTGCTTCCTGGGCCTTGTGCTCTACCGCCTGGGCAGCGGCAGCAGCAGCTTCGGCTTCCTTGCGGCGGCGACGCACTTCACGTGGGTCATTCGGCGCACGGCCGTTTTCGGTGAGGGCGCTTGCAGGCGCAGCTTCAACCACAGGGGCGGCCACTTCGGCAACCACCGGAGCTTCAACTTCAACCACGGCCGCAGGCTCCACAACCGGCGTCGGCTCAACCACTGGAGCTGGCTCGGCGACGACTTCAGCAACCGGTGCCGGTGCTTCTTCTACCACTGGGGCAGGTGTTGGCGCTTCAACCGGTGCAGCCGGTTCGGCAGTCCACTGGAAGGCGGTCTGTTCTTCGCGAACTTCACGCACAGCCGGGGCAGCTTCTTCGACCGCCGGAGCTTCTACAGCCGCTTCGACTACTGGCTGAGGCTCAACCACTGGAGCCGGTTCAACGGCAACCACGTCGGTTTCTGGCTGTGCATCGCGAACCGGGGCAACTTCCACTTCCGGAACCACTGGGGCTTCGACAGGGGTCGTGGCTTCAACGACTGGCGCTTCAACAACCGGCGCTTCAACCGCTGGGGTTTCGGCGGCTGGCGCTTCTACGGCAACAGTGTCTTCGATGGCAGCGGTAGCACGTTCGGCTTGCTCGTGAGCCTGGGCTTCAGCAGGTGCGCTGATGACTGAGCTGGCAACGGCGGCGGTAACGGCCAAACCGGCAGCCAGTTCGGCGCCTGTTGGCTCGTTGTTGGCAGCTTCTGCGTTCTCGCCGGTTTCTTCCGAACCTTCGATTACGTTGCCGTTGGCATCACGCTGACGCTCACGACGGTTGCTGCGACGACGCTGGCCGCGGGAGCGGCGGCGTGGACGATCGCCTTCGGCGTTGTCCTGGCCGTCTTCCTGCAACTGCTCTTCGCCGGTCAGTACTTCTTCTTCGGTGGCAGCAGCGGCTTGCTCGGCGCGTGGTTGACGCTCTTCACGTGGCGGGCGCGGTTGGCGCTCTTCGCGTGGTGCGCGTTCTTCACGCGGCTGGCGGGCCGGGCGTTCTTCGCTGCTAACGGCTGCGGCAGCGGCAACGGCAGGTGCCGCGTCCAGAGGCTCGCGCAGTTCACGCACGCGTTCTTCACGCTCGCCACGTGGCTTGCGGTCTTCACGTGGAGCGCGTGGGGTACGTGGGGCGCGCTCTTCACGCGGTGCACGTTCTTCACGGGCGACGGTCGGGGTTTCTTCGCGGGCTTCGCGAGGCGCACGCTCTTCACGTGGTGCGCGTTCTTCACGCGGGGCGCGTTCTTCGCGAGGCTTGCGCTCTTCGTCACGGCGGCCGTTGCGGTTACGGCTCTGCTGGCGACCGTTGCGACGCTCTTCGTTGCGCGCCGGGCGCTCGGTGGCAGGTTTTTCAACCACAACCGGGGCAGCAGGCTCTTCCTTGGTGGCGAACAGGCTGACCAGCGACTTCACCAGGCCCTTGAACAGGCTTGGCTCAGGCAGGGCGGCCGGCGCGGCAACCGGGGCGGCAGCTTCGGTCGGTACCGGTGCGTTGGCACGGGCCGGTGCAGTCTTCACCGCGGCTTCCTGGCGAACCAGGGTGCGGGTCGCAGCGGCTGGCTGGACTTCTTCGACTTCGGCGGCAGCCGCGGCGATTTCATAGCTGGACTGCCCGCTATGGGCTTCCGGGCTGTCGTCACGCAGGCGCTGTACTTCGAAGTGCGGCGTTTCGAGGTGATCGTTCGGCAGGATGACGATACGGGCACGGGTGCGCAGTTCGATCTTGGTGATCGAGTTGCGTTTTTCATTGAGCAGGAAGGCGGCAACCGGAATCGGCACTTGGGCGCGAACTTCGGCGGTACGGTCTTTCAGGGCTTCTTCTTCGATCAGGCGCAGGATCGCCAGGGACAGCGATTCAACGTCACGGATGATGCCGGTGCCGTTGCAACGCGGGCAGACGATGCCGCTGCTCTCGCCCAGGGATGGACGCAGGCGCTGACGGGACATTTCCAGCAGGCCGAAGCGCGAGATGCGGCCGACTTGCACGCGAGCGCGGTCAGCTTCCAGGCACTCGCGGACTTTCTCTTCCACGGCGCGCTGGTTCTTGGCAGGGGTCATGTCGATGAAGTCGATCACGATCAGGCCGCCGATGTCACGCAGGCGCAGCTGGCGGGCGATTTCTTCAGCCGCTTCCAGGTTGGTCTGCAGGGCGGTTTCTTCGATGTCGCTGCCTTTGGTCGCACGTGCCGAGTTGATGTCGATGGACACCAGGGCTTCGGTCGGGTCGATCACGATGGAGCCGCCGGAAGGCAGTTCGACCACGCGCTGGAAGGCGGTCTCGATCTGGCTTTCGATCTGGAAACGGTTGAACAGCGGCACGCTGTCTTCGTACAGCTTGATCTTGCTGGCGTACTGCGGCATCACCTGGCGGATGAAGGTCAGGGCTTCGTCCTGGGCTTCAACGCTGTCGATCAGCACTTCGCCGATGTCCTGGCGCAGGTAGTCGCGGATGGCGCGGATGATCACGTTGCTTTCCTGGTAGATCAGGAACGGCGCGGAACGATCCAGGGACGCTTCTTTGATAGCGGTCCACAGTTGCAGCAGGTAGTCGAGGTCCCACTGCATTTCTTCGCTGCTGCGGCCAAGGCCGGCAGTGCGCACGATCAGGCCCATGTCGGCCGGTGCGATCAGGCCGTTCAGCGCTTCACGCAGTTCGTTGCGCTCTTCGCCTTCGATGCGACGGGAAATACCGCCGGCGCGTGGGTTGTTCGGCATCAGCACCAGGTAACGACCGGCGAGGCTGATGAAGGTGGTCAGGGCCGCGCCCTTGTTGCCACGTTCTTCTTTTTCGACCTGGACGATGACTTCCTGGCCTTCGCTCAGGACGTCCTTGATGTTCACGCGGCCTTCAGGGGCTTTCTTGAAGTATTCGCGGGAGATTTCTTTGAGGGGCAGGAAGCCGTGGCGCTCGGAGCCGAAATCGACAAAGGCAGCCTCAAGGCTTGGTTCGATGCGAGTGATACGGCCTTTATAGATGTTGGCCTTTTTCTGCTCGCGTGCACCGGATTCGATGTCCAGGTCGTAGAGGCGTTGGCCATCTACCAGTGCAACACGCAACTCTTCGGGTTGAGTTGCGTTAATCAGCATTCTTTTCATGTTGTACCGTCGGTTTCCGGGCTGCCGGAAACGGCGTTCGGCACACACGACTTCTCACGGTCGGTGTCAGGTGCGTCAAGAGTGGTTGGCCACTCCAGTGTCCAGCAAAATCGGCCAATTGGGCCGGTATCGCGACGGACGCGTCCTGCTCGTTAGCGGTGGTGACAAAGGCACCACTTCAACAAAAGCTAAGGTCAGGAGGAGGAATCAACCGGCGACTGTGGACGAGATGAAGCGTCTAAAACAAGCCTAGTGCTACACAGTCCGACGGTTGTGCATCTCCACCCTACACGTATCCCTGATAATTCGGGTGCTGCCGCGCGCAGAATCCGCAGCGGGTTGGCATTTACCGTGTTCTCCAATGGGGAGTCCACGCTCATGGCTAAACAAGACTAGGTGTGGGCGGTTGCGCTCTCACTCAGCTCTTAACAGGCGTTGTTTCCGAAGCATTCGCCATGGTCTGGCTCAAAACTGACTGCACTTTGTGAACTGGCCGTAAATATCGGCGCAAAAGGCGAGTATTCACTCTGCTTTCTGCACTCGCTTCAGGCCTCATGTCACCTGCGCTTGTTACAATCTTGAGCCTTCCTGGGTGGCGAAAGCCCCGTAGGACGGCCTCGCGTCCTGATGAATTGCGATGGTCAGGGCCGGCAGTTTGCCGCATGTCCTCTGTCCAGGCCGCTTTTGGCGGCGTTCGCGACTATAGCAGTAATGATTAAGTGCTTCAATTCCATAAAAAATTGTTATCATCGCCGCCATGACGACTACCACCCCCCCGACCCCCAGCGTCCAGCTGCTTGAGGTCTCGCCGGAATATGCCGGCCAACGCATCGACAATTTTCTCCTGGCCAGGCTCAAAGGCGTGCCCAAGACCTTGATTTACCGCATCTTGCGTAAAGGCGAAGTGCGCGTGAACAAGGGGCGCATCAAGCCTGAGTACAAGCTGCAGGCGGGCGATATCGTCCGTGTGCCGCCGGTGCGCGTGCCTGAGCGCGACGAGCCGGTGCCGCTGGCCCAAGGCTTGTTGCAGCGCCTGGAAGCGTCGATCGTGTTCGAAGACAACAAGCTGATCGTGATCAACAAGCCCTGTGGCATTGCGGTTCACGGCGGCAGTGGCTTGAACTTCGGCGTGATCGAAGCCTTTCGTCAGTTGCGCCCCGATTGCAAGGAGCTGGAGTTGGTTCATCGCCTGGACCGCGACACGTCTGGCCTGTTGATGATCGCCAAGAAGCGCAGCATGTTGCGCCACTTGCACACCGCCCTGCGTGGCGATGGCGTGGATAAGCGCTACATGGCGCTGGTGCGCGGCAACTGGGCCAGCTCGATCAAAAGCGTGCGTGCGCCGTTGCAGAAGAGCAACCTGCGCTCCGGCGAGCGCATGGTCGAAGTGGACGAGGAGGGCAAAGAGGCCCTGACCCTGTTCAAGGTGCTGCGTCGCTTCGGTGACTTCGCCACCATGGTCGAGGCCAAGCCGGTCACTGGTCGCACTCACCAGATTCGTGTGCACACCCTGCATGCGGGCCACTGCATTGCGGGTGACACCAAGTACGGCGACGAGGATTTCTCCAAGGAAATTCGCGATCTGGGCGGCAAGCGCCTGTTCCTGCACGCCTACATGCTCACCGTGCCGCTGCCCGATGGCGGCGAGCTGAAGTTGCAGGCGCCGGTCGATGAGATGTGGGCCAAGACCGTGGAGCGTTTGAGTGTCGCACCTTGACTACAAGCTGCTGATCTTCGATTGGGACGGGACGCTGGCCAATTCCATTGGCCGCATCGTCGAGTCCATGCACATGGCGTCGACCCGCTCGGGCTTTGAATTGTGCACGGACCTGGCGGTGAAGGGCATTATCGGCCTGGGTTTGCCTGAAGCCATTCGCACCCTGTACCCCGACATCAGCGACGCCGAGCTGGTGGCGTTTCGCGAGCACTATGCCGACCACTACATTGCGCTGGAAGCTACGCCTTCGCCGCTGTTTGAAGGCGTGGTGCAATCGCTGGAAGCGTTTCGTGCCCAGGGTTATCACCTGGCGGTCGCCACCGGCAAGGCTCGTCGCGGCCTGGACCGTGTACTCAAGGCCCATGGCTGGGAGGATTACTTTGATATCACCCGCGCTGCGGATGAAACCGCCAGCAAGCCTCATCCCTTGATGCTGGAGCAGATCCTTGCGCACTGTGGCGTAACGCCACGCGAGGCATTGATGGTGGGTGATGCGTCTTTCGACCTGATGATGGCACGCAACGCGGGCATGGACAGCGTCGCTGTCAGCTATGGCGCCCAGTCTGCCGAGGCGTTGCAGCAATACGAGCCGAGGCTGACGATTGATCATTTTTCTGAACTGCAGGCCTGGCTCAGCCGGGCGCTGTAAGTCTTTGCTGGGGTTAATGGCATGAGTGACGAGTGGAAGGCGCCTGAAAAGGCACAGAGCAGTGATGATAAAAGCTGGAAGCTTTTGGAGAAGACCCTCCTGGCCAGCGTCCAGGAGCAGCGACGTTCGCGGCGCTGGGGGATTTTCTTCAAGCTGCTGACCTTTGTATACCTGCTTGGGATGCTGGCGCTGTTCAGTCCGCTGATGGACATGGAAAAGAGCGCCGCCCGTGGCAGTCATTACACTGCCTTGATCGAGGTGCGCGGCGTGATTGCCGACAAGGAGCCCGCCAGTGCCGACAATATCGTCACCAGCCTGCGCGCGGCGTTTGAGGACCCCAAGGTCAAAGGCGTGGTCCTGCGCATCAATAGCCCAGGCGGTAGCCCGGTGCAGTCGGGTTATGTGTATGACGAAATTCGTCGTCTGCGCACCTTGCATCCGGATACCAAGCTCTATGCCGTGATCTCCGACCTGGGTGCCTCGGGTGCCTATTACATTGCCAGCGCCGCAGACCAGATCTATGCCGACAAGGCCAGCCTGGTGGGCTCTATTGGTGTCACAGCGGCCGGTTACGGTTTTGTGGGTGCCATGGAGAAGCTGGGGGTGGAGCGTCGCACCTACACCTCGGGCGAGCATAAGTCGTTCCTCGATCCTTTCCAGCCGCAGAAGGCGGATGAAACCGCGTTCTGGCAAGGCGTGCTCGACACTACCCATCGTCAGTTCATTGCCAGCGTCAAGCAGGGGCGTGGGGATCGTTTGAAAGATAAAGAGCATCCGGAACTGTTCTCCGGCCTGGTCTGGTCGGGCGAGCAGGCATTGCCGCTGGGCCTGATTGACGGCTTGGGCAGTGCCAGCTCGGTGGCGCGGGATGTGATTGGCGAGAAGGAGTTGGTGGATTTTACGGTCGAGGAATCGCCGTTTGATCGCTTCTCCAAGAAACTCGGTGCCAGTGTGGCGGAGAAATTGGCGCTGTACATGGGCTTCCAGGGGCCGTCCCTGCGCTGAAATTCCAAGCTAGGTGTAGATCAACTGTGGGAGCGGGCTTGCCCGCGATAGCGATGGATCAGTCGATATAAGTGTCGCCTGGTATATCGCTATCGCAGGCAAGCCAGTTCCCACATTGCTTTACGAAGGTTTCAAGGGATCTGTACGCCTTCGGTCAGCAGCATGTCCACCAGTCGAATCAGTGGCAGCCCAACCAGGCTGGTCGCATCCGGTCCCTCGGTGCTCCGGAACAAGCTCACACCGAGCCCTTCTGCTTTGAAGCTGCCCGCACAATCATAAGGCTGCTCGATCCGCAGATAGCGCTCGATACGTTCTGCATCCAGTTCGCGCATGTGTACGGTAAACGTCACGCAGTCGACCTGGCAGTGCCCGGTTTCGCTGTTGAGCAGTGCCAGGCCCGTGAGGAAGCTCACACGCTTGCCGCTGGCAGCCAGCAGTTGCTCGCGAGCATTTTCGAAGGTGTGCGGCTTGCCGATGATCCGGCCTTCCAGTGCGGCGACCTGATCCGAGCCAATGATTAAATGGCCGGGATGGCTGGCGGCGAGGGCGCGGGCCTTTTGTTCGGCCAGGCGCTTGACCAGTTCGATGGCGGGTTCATCCGGGCGGTGGCTTTCGTCGATATCCGGCGAGCTGCAGGTGAACGGCAGGTGCAGGCGACTCAGTAATTCCCGGCGATAAACCGAGCTGGACGCGAGTAATAAAGGCAGCATATACGTCTCCTCAAGGCAGTCGCCGATTCTATCGACGTGACCGGCTGACGCACAGGGCTGAATTTCCTTTGACATGGCCGGGTGCATCCCTATAATGCTGCGCCTATGTTGAATGACCCGATTCCACCTCACGTTGACCCGCGCAAATTGGCTGATCGTGGCACCACCCTTCAAGGTGAAGTGCTGCTGGCCGATTTGGAGAGACTCTGCGACCCGCTTTCCGACACTGTCGGTACGGTGCAGGCGAAATTCGTTTTTGAACGAGATGAACGTAAATCTGTGGTAATCCACAGCGTTATCGACACCGAAGTCAAAATGGTTTGCCAGCGTTGTCTTGAGCTGGTCACCCTGCCGATCCACAGCGAATGCAGTTATGCTGTGGTGAAAGAGGGTGCGAATACCCAGTCGTTGCCGAAAGGTTATGACGTGCTGGAACTGGGCGAAGATCCATTGGATCTGCATGCACTGATCGAGGAGGAGCTTTTGCTCGCCTTGCCCATTGTGCCTGCTCATCATCCGGAAGAATGCCAGCAGCCGGAGGGTCTCGATGACGAGGCCGAGCCGAGCGAGGACGAGGTAACGCGGTCCAACCCGTTCAGTGTATTGGCGCAGTTAAAGCGTGACCCAAACGTTTAGGAGTTAATCAATTATGGCTGTTCAGCAGAACAAAAAATCCCGCTCCGCCCGTGACATGCGCCGTTCGCACGACGCTCTCGAGGCTAGCACCCTGTCCGTGGAAAAGACCACTGGTGAAGTTCACCTGCGTCACCACGTATCGCCAGAAGGCGTATACCGTGGCCGTAAAGTGATCGACAAGGGCGCTGACGAGTAATCACTTGTCTGCTCAAGTCATCGCGATTGACGCAATGGGCGGGGACTTCGGTCCCCGCAGCATTGTTCAGGCTTGCATTGCCAGCCTGTCTGCAACGCCCTCGCTGCACCTGACCCTCGTCGGTCAACCCTCCCTACTTGAAGAACTGATTGCCAGCCATCCGGCGGTGGATCGCGCGCGCCTGACGATTACGCCAGCCAGCGAAACCATCAGCATGGACGAAAAGCCGGCGGTTGCCCTGCGTGGCAAACCCGATTCTTCTATGCGGGTGGCCCTTGAGTTGTTGCGTGATGGCAAGGTGCAAGCCTGTGTCAGTGCCGGTAATACCGGCGCGTTGATGGCCTTGTCGCGGCACGTGCTCAAAACCCTGCCGGGTATTGATCGGCCGGCGATGGTGGCGGCGATCCCGACGCAGAAGGGCTATTGCCAGTTGCTGGACCTGGGCGCCAATGTCGATTGCAGTGCCGGGCACCTGTTGCAATTTGCCGTAATGGGCTCGGTGGCCGCCGAGGCGCTGGGCGTGCCCCGACCCCGGGTTGCCCTGCTGAATATCGGCACTGAGGACATCAAGGGCAACCAGCAAGTCAAGCTTGCCGCTACCTTGCTACAAAGCGCGCGGGGTTTGAACTACATCGGCTTTGTTGAAGGTGATGGTTTGTACCGTGGCGAAGCTGACGTGGTGGTGTGCGACGGCTTTGTCGGCAATATTCTGCTCAAGTCCAGCGAAGGCCTGGCGACCATGATCGCCACGCGTATCGAAGCTTTGTTCAAGCGCAACCTGGCGTCACGTATGGTGGGGGCCTTGGCGCTGCCCCTGATGCGACGCTTGCAGGCCGACCTGGCGCCCGCACGGCACAACGGTGCAAGCTTTCTTGGCTTGCAGGGCATTGTGGTGAAAAGCCACGGTTCGGCCGGGGTGCTGGGCTTTCAAAGTGCAATTGCACGGGCCTTGATCGAGATTCAAGAGAACCTGCCGCAACGCTTGCACGGCCGTCTCGAGGATCTGTTGCCTTAGGCGAATTGGCCCGGGAGTGCTTAAATGTGACCGGCCAGTTCAATTGACCATCCAATCTGTCAGTTTCGTTCGCTCCCACCGTAGGCGCGAGCATTTTTGACGACCAGATCATTAGGGGCTTGTTACATGTCTACATCCCTCGCATTCGTCTTTCCAGGGCAGGGTTCGCAGTCCCTCGGCATGTTGGCCGAGCTGGGCGCGCAATACCCGCTGATCCTGGACACCTTCAAGGAAGCTTCTGACGCCCTGGGTTACGACCTGTGGGCACTGACCCAGCAAGGGCCGGAAGCGCTGCTCAACCAAACCGATAAAACCCAGCCGGCCATCCTGACCGCCTCGATCGCCCTGTGGCGCTTGTGGTTGGCAGAAGGCGGCGCGCGCCCTGCATTCGTCGCGGGTCACAGCCTGGGCGAATACAGCGCCCTGGTGGCCGCGGGCAGCCTGACCTTGGCTGAAGCGGTCAAGCTGGTCGAGCGTCGTGGTCAACTGATGCAAGAAGCCGTTCCGGCCGGGCAGGGCGGCATGGCCGCTATCCTGGGCCTGGACGACGCGGTGGTGATCGAGGCCTGCGCCGAAGCGGCGCAAGGCGAAGTGGTCAGCGCGGTGAACTTCAACTCCCCAGGCCAGGTGGTGATCGCCGGCGCCAAGGCAGCTGTCGAGCGTGCCATCGAGGGTTGCAAGGCCCGTGGCGCCAAGCGTGCCCTGCCATTGCCGGTGAGCGTACCATCCCATTGTGAGCTGATGCGCCCGGCGGCAGAGCGGTTTGCCGAGTCTATCGCTGCCATCAACTGGCAAGCGCCGCAGATCCCGCTGGTGCAGAACGTCAGTGCGGCCGTGGCCGCCGACCTCGACACCCTCAAGCGCGACCTGCTGGAGCAACTGTACAAGCCAGTGCGCTGGGTTGAATCGGTCCAGACCCTGGCCGCCAACGGTGCCACCGAGCTGGTCGAGTGCGGCCCGGGCAAAGTCCTGGCCGGCTTGAACAAGCGCTGCGCCGACGGTGTGTCGACCGCCAACCTCAATACCCCAGAAGCCTTCGCTGCCGCTCGCGCGGCACTGGCCTGAATCCCGTACTTAGGAGAAGCCTGCATGAGTCTGCAAGGTAAAGTTGCACTGGTTACCGGCGCAAGCCGTGGCATTGGCCAAGCGATCGCCCTGGAGCTGGGCCGTCAGGGCGCCGTTGTGATTGGCACCGCCACCTCTGCCTCGGGCGCCGAGCGTATCGCCGCGACCTTGAAGGAAAACGGCGTGCAGGGCACCGGCCTGGAACTGAATGTAACCAGCGATGAGTCCGTAGCTGCCGTATTGGCCGAGATCACTGCACAGTTCGGCGCGCCGGCAATTCTGGTGAACAACGCCGGGATCACCCGTGACAACCTGATGATGCGCATGAAAGACGACGAGTGGTACGACGTGGTCGATACCAACCTGAACAGTCTGTTTCGCCTGTCCAAGGGCGTTTTGCGCGGCATGACCAAGGCGCGTTGGGGCCGAATTATCAATATTGGCTCCGTAGTGGGTGCCATGGGCAACGCAGGCCAAGTAAACTATGCCTCTGCCAAGGCCGGCCTGGAAGGTTTCAGCCGCGCATTGGCGCGTGAAGTCGGCTCGCGGTCGATTACGGTCAACTCGGTGGCCCCTGGGTTCATCGACACCGATATGACCCGCGAATTGCCGGAAGCACAGCGCGAAGCCTTGCTGACGCAGATTCCGCTGGGCCGTCTGGGCCAGGCCCAAGAGATCGCGAATGTGGTCACTTTCCTGGCATCCGACGGTGCGGCATACGTGACTGGGGCTACAATCCCGGTGAACGGCGGGATGTACATGAGTTAAATTGTGACGGATCGCTTCAAAAAAATGTCATACGAGCTGTCTAAAATCCGTTATAAAGCTGCAACTTAATTTATAGGCAGGTGGCCGACCGGGTACAGGGTGAAGCTTTCAGTTGAAAAGCTGAAATGGCTTTCTATACACTTACCCACTGGCCAGCTGCCTGAATTTGTCCATTAGGAGTTAAACAAGGTATGAGCACCATCGAAGAGCGCGTCAAGAAAATCGTCGCCGAGCAACTGGGCGTTAAGGAAGAAGAAGTGGTCAACACTGCTTCCTTCGTAGAAGACCTGGGTGCCGATTCCCTTGACACCGTTGAGCTGGTGATGGCTCTGGAAGAGGAATTCGAGACCGAAATCCCGGACGAAGAAGCTGAAAAAATCACTACTGTTCAAGCTGCCATCGACTACGTTACTAGCCACCAGGCGTAATAGTTTGTAGTCGTCGCTTGCTGTCAGGGAAAAACCGCACTGCTGTAAAGGCGTGCGGTTTTTTCTTTAGCGGCGATGAAAAGTGTCGTCATTAGAAAAAGGAGAGTGCTGTGTCGCGTAGACGCGTCGTAGTCACCGGTATGGGTATGTTGTCGCCACTGGGCACGGATGTGCCAAGCAGTTGGCAGGGCATTCTGGCTGGCCGCAGTGGTATTGGTCTGATCGAACATACGGACCTTTCTGCCTATTCCACCCGTTTTGGCGGCTCGGTAAAGGGCTTCAATGTCGAGGAATATCTCTCGATCAAAGAGTCCCGCAAGCTCGACCTGTTCATTCAGTACGGCCTGGCTGCCGGTTTTCAGGCAGTGCGTAACGCCGGCCTGGAAGTCACCGACGCCAACCGTGACCGCATCGGTGTGGCCATGGGTTCGGGTATTGGCGGTCTGACCAATATCGAAGAAACCAGCCGCACGCTGCATGAGACTGGCCCACGTCGAATTTCACCGTTCTTCGTACCGGGCTCGATCATCAATATGATTTCCGGCTTCCTGTCCATCCATCTGGGGGCACAGGGGCCTAACTACGCGATTTCAACGGCGTGCACCACAGGCACCCACTGCATCGGTATGGCGGCGCGCAACATTGCCTACGACGAAGCCGATGTGATGATCGCCGGCGGCGCCGAAATGGCCGCGTGCGGCCTGGGCATGGGCGGCTTCGGCGCGTCCCGTGCGCTGTCGACCCGCAATGACGAGCCGACCCGTGCCAGCCGTCCGTGGGACAAAGGCCGTGACGGCTTCGTGCTGTCCGACGGTGCCGGTGCGCTGGTGCTTGAAGAGTTGGAGCACGCCAAGGCGCGTGGCGCCACCATCTACGCCGAGCTGATCGGGTTCGGCATGAGCGGTGACGCGTACCACATGACTTCACCGCCGTCCGACGGAGCGGGTGCTGCGCGTTGCATCACCAATGCCCTGCGCGATGCGAAGGTCAACCCCGACCAGGTGCAGTACATCAACGCCCATGGCACTTCGACCCCGACTGGCGACTTGGCGGAAGCCGAGGCCATCAAGTCGGTGTTCGGTGAGCATGCCTACAAGCTGGCGGTCAGCTCCACCAAGTCCATGACCGGCCACCTGCTGGGTGCGGCGGGCGCGGTCGAGGCGATCTTCAGTGTGATGGCCATCAAGGACCAGGTTGCTCCGCCAACTATCAACCTTGATGAGCCGGACGAAGGCTGCGACTTGAACTTCGTGCCGCACGAAGCGCAACCGATGCCAATCGACGTGGTGATCTCCAACTCGTTCGGGTTTGGTGGTACCAACGGCTCCCTGGTGTTCCGCCGGTTCGCCGAGTGATGCACAGCTGGGTCGACGGTCAGCCAGCGGACAGCGTGCCCCTGAAAGATCGCGGCCTGGCCTATGGCGATGGGGTGTTCGAGACCATCGCCGTCAAGGCCGGGCAGCCGTTGCTGCTCGACCGTCACCTGCAACGCCTGGAAGAGGGTTGCAGGCGTTTGGCATTGGTGGTGGATCACGGGTTGATTCGCCACGAAGTGCTGAGCTTCGCCGCCGCCCTTGGCGACGGTATTCTCAAATTGATCCTCACCCGTGGCGACAGCTTGCGCGGTTATGGCATCAACCCTGGCGCCCCGGTGCGCCGTATTTTGCAGGGCAGTGCGCGCGCTGCTTACCCCCTTGCCCACGAAGTCGACGGCGTCCGCCTGTTCGCGTGTGCCACGCGCTTGGCGCAGCAGCCGTTGCTGGCCGGTATCAAGCACCTCAATCGCCTGGAGCAGGTGATCGCGCGTGCCGAATGGCAAGATACCGAACATGCCGAAGGCCTGATGCTGGACATGTCTGGTCGGGTGATCGAAGGCATATTCAGCAACCTTTTCCTGGTACGCAACGGCTTGTTACTAACCGCTGATCTGAGCCGTTGTGGCGTTGCCGGCGTAATGCGCGCCGAAGTGCTGGCCCAGGCACAAGCGCTGGGCGTCCCGGTGGCCGTGGCCGACATCAGTGTTGAGCAGTTGCAACAGGCCGATGAAGTCTTCGTCTGCAACAGCGTATATGGCATTTGGCCGGTGCGTGGTTGCGCTGCGATGAGCTGGCCGGTTGGGCCGCTCACCCGTAAACTGCAAAGCATTGTTCGCGCGCTATTGGATATTTGAGTTGATACGAAAACTGGTGTTACTGCTGCAGATCAGCCTGGTCTCGGCGGCTTTGCTCGTGGGCTTTTCGGCCTGGAAACTCGACTCTGCCCTCAAGCAGCCCCTGAAGCTGCCTCAGGAGCAGTTGCTCGACGTACCTGCTGGCGCTACGCCGACGGGCACCTTCAACCGTCTGGAAGCCGACGGCGTGCTCGACGATGCATTCTGGTTGCGTCTGTACTGGCGCTTCAACCTCGAAGGCCAGCCATTGCACAGCGGCGAGTACCGCATGAGCCCGGGCCTTACCGCCGAGGGTTTGATCGGCCTGTGGCAGCGCGGCGAAGTGGTGCAGTACAGCCTGACCTTGGTGGAGGGCTGGAATTTCCGTCAGGTGCGCACCGCCCTGGCCAAGCATGAAAAGATCGTGCAGACCCTCGCGGGCCTGACTGACAGCGAAGTGATGGATAAGCTCGGCCACCCAGGTGTGTTTCCTGAAGGGCGGTTCTTCCCCGACACCTACCGTTTTGTCCGCGGCATGACCGATGTCGAGTTCCTGAAAAAAGCCTACAACCGCCTGGACGATGTACTCGCCCAGGAGTGGAGCAAGCGTGCCGCCGACGCGCCCTACACCGACCCTTACCAAGCACTGATAATGGCGTCGCTGGTAGAAAAGGAGACCGGTGTGCCTCAGGAGCGCGGGCAGATTGCCGGTGTGTTTGTGCGTCGCCTGAAGATCGGTATGCTGCTGCAGACCGACCCCACCGTGATCTACGGCCTGGGTGAGCGCTACAACGGTAAATTGACCCGTGCCCATCTCAAGGAAGCCAACCCCTACAACACCTATATGGTCGCCGGCCTGCCGCCCACGCCCATCGCAATGGTCGGTCGCGAGGCGATCCATGCAGCGCTGAACCCGGTACCGGGCAGCAGCCTGTATTTCGTCGCCCGTGGTGATGGCAGCCATATATTCTCGGATGACCTGGATGCGCATAATGCCGCCGTGCGTGAGTTCCAGCTCAAGCGCCGTGCCGATTACCGTTCCAGTCCGACGCCTGTGGTGAAACCGCTGGAAGATTCGGCACCTGCCAGTGATGCACCCACCCCCGACGCACCGATCGAGCCCGCGCCGGACACTACTGCGCCGCAAAGCCCGCAATGACTCTGACTAAGGACTGCCTGTGACTGGCTTGTTTATTACCCTGGAAGGCCCGGAAGGTGCCGGCAAAAGCACTAACCGTGACTACTTGGCCGAGCGCCTGCGTGCGCAGGGCATCGAGGTGGTGCTGACCCGTGAGCCGGGCGGTACGCCTTTGGCTGAGCGCATCCGTGAAGTCCTGCTGGCCCCGGGTGACGAGCCGATGAACCCGGACACCGAGTTGCTCCTGGTGTTTGCTGCCCGTGCCCAGCACCTGGCCGAAGTGATTCGCCCGGCCCTGGCGCGGGGTGCGGTGGTGATCTGCGACCGGTTTACCGATTCCACCTACGCCTACCAGGGTGGCGGGCGGGGTTTGTCCCTGGAGCGCATCGCCACCCTGGAAACCTTCGTGCAAGGCGATCTGCGCCCCGACCTGACCCTGTTGTTCGACCTGCCGGTGGAAGTGGGCATGGCCCGCGCCAGTGCGCGAGGTCGCCTGGATCGCTTCGAGTTGGAAGGCCAAGCCTTCTTTGATGCGGTGCGCAGTGCTTTCCTGCAGCGCGCCAAGGCTGAGCCCACACGTTATTACCTATTGGACGCCGCCCAGCCGCTGAGTCAGGTGCAACAGGCTATCGACGCGCTGCTGCCCACTCTGTTGGAGCGTAGCCGTGGCTGAGTCCTACCCGTGGCAGGACGGCCTCTGGCAGCAACTGGCAGGGCGCGCCCAGCACGCCCACGCCTATCTGCTGCATGGGCCGGTGGGCATCGGTAAACGCCACCTCGCCGAACGCCTGATGGGCAGCCTGTTGTGCCAACGCCCTGTCAACCTGGAGGCGTGTGGCGAGTGCAAGTCCTGCCTGTTGCTCAAGGCTGGCAGTCACCCGGACAATTATGTGCTGGAACCCGAGGAAGCGGACAAGGCCATCAAGGTCGACCAGGTGCGCGACCTGGTGAGCTTCGTGGTGCAGACCGCGCAAATGGGCGGGCGCAAAGTGGTGCTGATCGAGCCGGTCGAGGCGATGAACATCAACGCGGCCAACGCCTTGCTCAAAAGCCTTGAAGAGCCGTCCGGCGATACCGTGCTGTTGCTGGTGAGCCACCAGTCCAGCCGCTTGTTGCCGACCATTCGCAGCCGTTGCGTGCAGCAGGCTTGCCCGTTGCCCAGCGAGGACATGAGCCTGCAATGGCTGGCGCAGGCGTTGCCGGAATGCAGCGCAGAAGAACGAGGCGAGTTGCTGACCCTGGCGGCCGGTTCGCCTTTGGCGGCAGTGAAGCTGCAGGCTCAGGGCGTGCGCGAACAGCGTGCACTGGTCGTGGATGGCGTGAAGAAACTGCTCAAGCAGGAATTGTCCGCCACGCAACTGGCCGAAAGCGCCTGGAAGGACATTCCGCTATTGCTGCTGTTCGACTGGTTTTGCGACTGGTCCAGCCTGATCCTGCGCTACCAGCTTACCCAGGATGAGCAAGGCCTGGGCCCGGCGGATATGCGCAAGGTCGTGCAATACCTGGCGCAAAAAAGTGCCCAGGACAAAGTGCTGAACATCCAGGACTGGATCCTCGCCCAGCGCCAGAAAGTCCTCGGCAAGGCCAACCTCAACCGCGTGCTGTTGCTCGAGGCATTGTTGGTGCAGTGGGTCGGCCTGCTCGGGCGCCGTTAAATTCCGTGGCTGACGGGTGTATCGTTGGCCCTACCTCTTTTGTGACTTAAGCTCAGATTCCTATGCTCGTAGATTCTCATTGCCACCTTGATCGCCTCGACCTTGCCCAGCACGGTGGCTCCCTCGACGCCGCCCTTGAAGCTGCCCGCCAGCGTGGGGTAGGGCACTTCCTGTGCATTGGCGTCAGCGCCGACAACGCCGCCGACGTCAAAGCCCTGGCTGATCGCTATGCCGACGTAGACTGCTCGGTGGGTATTCACCCGTTGGACCTCAAGCCTGGCGAAGCGCCGGCTCTGGACTGGCTACTGGGCGAACTCAACCACCCGCGGGTGGTGGCCATTGGCGAAACCGGCCTGGACTATCACTACGAGCCTGAAGCTGCCGAGTTGCAGCAGGCCTCGTTCCGCTTGCACCTGCAAGCCGCCCAGCAGACGGGCAAGCCGGTGATCGTCCACACCCGAGGTGCCCGTGCCGATACCCTGGCCTTGCTACGTGAAGCCGCGTTGCCGCAGGCTGGCGTGTTGCATTGCTTTACCGAAGACTGGGACATGGCCAAGGCGGCCCTGGACCTGGGGTTCTATATTTCCCTGTCGGGTATCGTCACCTTCCGCAATGCCGACGCGCTGCGCGATGTGGCCCGCCAGGTGCCTGCCGACCGCCTGCTGGTGGAAACCGACTCGCCGTACCTGGCGCCCATCCCCCATCGCGGCAAACCGAACTTGCCCGAATATGTACGTGATGTGGCTGATTACCTGGCGATGCTGCGCGGCGAGTCGTACGAACGCTTTGCCGAGCAGACTACCGAGAACTTCAAGCGCCTGTTCCCGCTGGCCCACCTAGCCGGTTAGAGCGGCCGAATTCCAGGCAAAAAAAACCCGGGTTCTGGGGGGTGAATCCGGGCTAAGACCATTAGGAGTAAAACAAGGGCACGTAGTCCGTCGGTACCCAGGTCGACGCGTCACTTGGGGGAGATGTCGCGCCGACAGTTGAAGTATTGACCACTATCCTATTCAGTCCAGTCGTGATTGATCGTTTTTTAAACAGATTTGGAATACGCGGCCTTCGCTTGAGTTCTCACTGCGCTGATGGGCAGGTTCAGGTGTTGCGTATTATTTCTGACTGATAACGGCGAAATCGTTGGCGCATTGAAAGTTATGTGCCTGGCGGGTTCACATAGACATTGCCCAACGACCGTTCAGTCGGGATAATCCCTCGCACCGGGTAAATCGTATCGCCACGTATCCATGGCCCTGCGCAACCCTCCCTATTTCCGACCTTTGCAGACTCTTCCTCATGCACAAAGAACCCCGTAAGGTCCGTGAATTTCGCCGCCGTGAGCAGGAAATTCTCGACACCGCGCTCAAGCTGTTCCTCGAACAAGGTGAAGACAGCGTCACCGTCGAGATGATTGCGGATGCCGTGGGTATCGGCAAAGGCACGATCTACAAACACTTCAAATCCAAGGCCGAAATCTACCTGCGCCTGATGCTCGACTACGAGCGTGATTTGAACGAGTTGCTGCACTCGGCGGATGTCGACAAAGACAAGGAAGCCCTGTCCCGCGCTTACTTCGAGTTCCGCATGCGTGACCCGCAGCGTTACCGCCTGTTCGATCGCCTGGAAGAGAAGGTGGTCAAAGGTCACCAGGTGCCGGAGATGGTCGAGGAGCTGCACAAGATCCGCGCCTCGAACTTCGAACGCCTGACCCTGCTGATCAAGGGGCGTATCAGCGAAGGCAAGCTTGAAGACGTGCCACCGTATTTCCACTACTGCGCCGCCTGGGCCTTGGTGCATGGCGCTGTGGCGCTGTACCACTCGCCGTTCTGGAGCAATGTGCTGGAAGACCAGGAAGGTTTCTTCCAGTTCCTGATGGACATCGGCGTGCGCATGGGCAACAAGCGCAAGCACAGCCCTGAACTGCCGGGCGCCGAAAAGAGCGGCGAAACCCCTGCCACCTAAGTCATTCGCCACAGTGATGGCGCAATGATTTACTGCCAGGCGCAGTAACCCAGGAATATACTCAGGCAAGGACCTTGCTAAAAGCTGAGTTATGAGTCAGCTTTTAGCGCGCCCGAATTATCCTCTGCCGGAGTGATCCATGATCGTTGATCGTCAAGGCAGGCGTTTTCGCAATTTGCGGATCAGCCTGACTTCAGCCTGCAATTATGCGTGTACCTATTGCGTGCCTGACGGCAAGCGGCTGGTGGCTGCCCAGGATGAACTGTCGGCCGAGGCCATGGCCCGAGGCGTGGCTTACCTGATAGAAGCGGCGGGTATCGAGCGCTTGCGCATTACCGGCGGTGAGCCGTTGGTCAGCCCCAAGTTGGAAGCCTTCATGGGGGCGGTAGGGCAGATGGGCCTGAGCGACATCAGTCTGACCACCAATGGCCAACTGCTGGCGCGTAAACTGCCGTTGCTGGTGGCCGCTGGTATCCGACGCATCAATGTCTCCCTCGACACGCTGGATGCCGACGCTTTCCGCAGCATCGCCCGTGGCGGCGACCTGGCCACCGTGCTCGATGGCATGGACCAGGCCAGTGCTGCCGGGATCAAGATCAAGGTCAATATGGTGCCGTTGCGCGGCCAGAACCTTGACCAGGTGATGCCGCTGCTCGATTACTGCCTGGCGCGAGGCTACGAGCTGCGCTTTATCGAACTGATGCGCATGGGGCACCTGGCCAAAGACTCCAACGCGTTCCTGCAACAGTTTGTCAGCTTGCAACAGCTGCTCAGCTTGATCGGCGAGCAACACGAATACCTGCAAGCCAATGCACCCGTCGATGCGACGGCGGTACGCTACGAAGTGCCAGGCAAGGGCTTCTTCGGTGTGATCGCCAACGAGAGCGTACCGTTCTGCCGCACCTGTTCGCGATTGCGGTTGTCCTCTACTGGTTGGCTGCATGGCTGCCTGTCGTCCAGCAATCGCCATTATGTCGGTGACTTGCTCGATCAGCCGCGCCATCAAGCGTTGCCAGCGTTGCAGGGCTTGTTGATGAAAGCCTTGGCCGACAAGCAGGAAGTGGCGTTCTCCGGCGGTGCCACGATCATGAAGATCATTGGTGGCTAAGGTAGATATTGCGGGTTCACACATTTGATTTGTAGCGCAGCTGACTGGCGCGGATTCTGCATCCCACGCCCCATTCGCCGGTTTCCTGTCACCGGCCTCTGGAGGATTAGGATGCGTAGTCTGGTTTTGCTGCTGGCGTCATTGGCCCTGGGTGGTTGCATGACCGTCAGTGATATGGCCGAAGGCACCCGCTATCAGATGAGCGATGCCGGACTGCTCGATCACAGCGATACGCGCCGTACTGCCTCGGTGCGCATACAGCCGGACTCCTTTGTGTTTATCGCCCAAGGCGCCTTCGTGCCGCCGGGCAGCGCCTACCCGCGGCCCAATGTGGTGGCCGAGGAAGCCTTCAATGGCTTCGTCGAATATTTCCCCATGGTGCGTCGCGCCCGCCAGCCGGAAGGTCTTGAACAGGCCATGACCGAAGCCCGTGCCGCCGGTGCTCATTACCTGCTGTATTGCCGCTTTGCGGCAGCCGATGACCGTATCGGCAACGCCGACGAGTGGACCGACCAACAAGCCCTGGACCGTCTTGGCTTGGACACCGGGGTGATCCAAGTCATGTTGATCGAGACCAGCACCCAGTATTTGATTGATACTGCACGTATTCGCAGTCGTGGCGGTTTACTGACGTTCCACGACACATCGCCACAAGATTTGATCGCCCGCCCCCTGGCGCAATACGCCCGCGGTTTGCTGGGTATGAGTGATCAGTAAGACAGAGGAGCCCGCCATGACCGATTCCGCCAAGGCCAAGGATTTATTGGCCCAACTGCCCAAGGGCAAGGGGCCGGCACCGGTGCATCTGTGGAACCCGGATTTCTGCGGCAATATCGACATGCGCATCGCCCGCGATGGCACCTGGTTCTACCAGGGCACACCCATCGGGCGAAAGCCGATGGTCAAGCTGTTCTCCAACATCATCCGCCGCGATGGCGATGATTATTTCCTGGTGACGCCCGTGGAGAAGGTCGGCATCCGTGTCGATGATGCGCCGTTTGTCGCAGTGACCCTGGATGTGCAAGGGCAGGGCGAAAGCCAGGTATTGCGCTTTACCACCAACGTCGACGAACAGCTCGAGGCAGGCCTCGAACACCCGCTGCGGGTGGTGACCGACCCCATCACCCAGGAACCAGCCCCCTATGTGCGCGTTCGCACCAACCTCGAAGCCCTCGTGCATCGCAACGTTTTTTACCAGTTGGTGGAGCTGGCGGTGAGCCGTCCGATCAACGGTCAGAACTGGCTTGGTGTCTGGAGCGGCGGGGAGTTTTTCCCCATCGGCCTGGAGCCCTGAGGCGGTTTTTGTCTTCAGCCTGAAATAATCCTCTTGCGGTAAACGTGCGCTTTCGGTTATCAATTTGTACATGATTAGACATGTTCGATTTGATAAGAAAAAACGCGTCGTCGATGAGCTCATCCGCCGTATCGAAGGTGGCGTCATGGCCGACGGTTTCCTATTGCCGGGCGAGCACCAACTGGCCGAGGAGTTTGCGGTCAGCCGGGGCACGCTGCGCGAGGCGCTGGCCGAGCTCAAGCGTCGCAACTACATCGCCACCCAAAGCGGCGTCGGTTCGATTGTCACCTTTGACGGCATGGTGTTGGACCAACGCAGCGGTTGGGCCCAGGCCCTGGCCGATACGGGGGCCCAAGTAAGCACCGATACCCTGCGTTTCGAGACCGTGACGCGCCCGGATCTGTTCAGCCGTTTCGGCACCGACCAGTTCATTACCCTCGAGCGCCTGCGGCGCACGGCTGACGGTATAGCGGTGTCGCTGGAACGCTCGTTGATGCCGGCCGTTGGCGACCTGGAAAACCTGCCCCACATTGGGCTGATCGATAATTCCCTGACCATCACCCTGGCCGCCTACGGCTACGTCGGGGCCGACGGCGACCAGTGGATCGGTGCCGAACCCCTGAGTGATGAAGACGCCGAATTACTCGGGCGCCCCAGCGGTACGGTATTTCTCAAGGCGTCGCGCACCACCTATGATCGTCGCGAGCGTTTCATGGAGCATGTCGAAAGCCTGCTTGACCCGCTGCACTTTCGCCTGCATCTGCAGTTTGGAGCGTCGAAATGACCCGAAAAAATCGCGCACTTGGCGCCTTTTATGGCCTGGCCCTGGGCGATGCCTTGGGCATGCCCACCCAATCCTTGAGCCGCGAGCAGGTTCAACAGCGCTTCGGTGCTATCACCGCCTTGGAAGACGCCGACGCGGACCAGCCCATTGCGCCCAATATGCCTGCCGGTTCCATCACCGATGACACCGAACAAGCCATCCTGGTTGCCGAGTTACTGGTGCAAGGCCAGGGCCAGATCGAGCCCGCCGTGCTTGCCCAGCGCCTGATCGACTGGGAAGCGGGGATGCGCGCCAAGGGTTCCCAGGACTTGCTCGGGCCGTCCACCAAGCGCGCGATCGACATGATCCTCGCCGGCCATACCCCGGAAGAATCCGGGCGCTACGGCACTACCAATGGCGCGGCCATGCGCATCACCCCGGTGGGCATCGCCGCCGATGTTGGCGACCCGGGGCGGTTTGTCCAGGCGGTGATCCAGGCGTGCCAGGTCACGCATAACACCAGCCTGGGTATTTCCAGCGCTGCGGCCGTGGCGGCGGTGGTCTCGGCAGGCATCAATGGCGTGGACCTGGGGGAAGCCCTGAATATCGGCACCCAGATTGCCCGACAGGCTGAAAGCCATGGTCACTGGATCGCGGGCGGACGCATTTCTACCCGCATCAGTTGGGCTCGCACCTTGAGCGTCGGCAGCGGCGACAAAGCGTTGTTTGCCGACCTGCTTTACGAGTTGATCGGTACTTCGGTGGCTTCCCAGGAATCGGTGGTGGTCTCGTTTGCCTTGGCCCAGCAAGTGGCGTCAGGTGATATGAATGCCTTCGAAGCCCTGTGCCTAGCGGCCAGCCTGGGCGGCGACACCGACACCATTGCCGCGATCCTCGGCGCCATGCTGGGGGCGTGCCTGGGCATGCAGTGCTGGCCTGAGGCGTTGGTTGAACAGGTCAAGCGGGTCAATGGATTGGATGTGCAACCCTTGGTCCAAGGGTTGTTGGCCTTGCGATAAACACAAATCTGATGTGGGAGCTGGCTTGCCTGCGATAGCGGTTTTCCAGTGGCCGCTGGGCGGGTTGCCCCACCGCAATCGCAGGCAAGCCAGCTCCCACATTCAAAAGCGTTGAGTCAGGAAGACTGGATAAAGATTCGACTCGCTGCCACAACCACAACAATACAGGCACCAGGAGCACCCTTTCATGAGCAGTCCCTCTTCCGGCCAAAGCGCCGGGCAACTGGAAACACGCGGCATCGAGCCGGTCCCGGAAGGTGAGTGCAACGGCCATCCGCTGCAACTGTTCTGGGTGTGGTTCGCGGCCAATATCAGCATCCTCGGTTTGCCCCTTGGTGCAACGCTGGTGGCGTTTCGTGGCTTGGCCATCTGGCAGGCGATCATCGTCGCGATTCTTGGCGCCGCTGGTTCCTTTGCCGTGGTTGGCATTATCTCCATTGCCGGTCGCCGTGGTCGCGCGCCCAGCCTGACCTTGTCCCGCGCCATCTTCGGCGTGCGCGGCAATATCGGCCCGACCTTGGTGTCGCTGATGTCGCGCCTGGGTTGGGAAACCGTCAACACCACCACCGCAGCCTTCGTGTTGTTGTCGTTGAGCTCTATCCTGTTCGGCTCGGCAGTGGAGGCCAAGAGCGCGCCGCTGCTCACCCTTATCTTCATTGCCATCTTCGTGCTGCTGACCCTGGCCGTATCGGGCCTCGGCCACGCCACGTTGTTGGTGATCCAGAAGTGGGCGACCTACGTATTCGGCGGCCTGAACATTCTGGTGGGCGGCTTTCTGTGCGCCACCATCGACTGGAGTGCGGTGTTCAACGCCACCCCGGCGCCGTTGAGCGCGATGATCATTGGCGTAGGCACCATGGCCGCCGGCACCGGCATTGGTTGGGCGAACGCCGGTGCCGATATGTCGCGCTACCAGCACCGCAGCGTCAAGGCTGTACGCCTGGTGGCCAGCGCCGCTTTTGGCGCGGGTATTCCGCTGGTGTTGCTGATTACCCTGGGCGGCCTGCTGTCGGTGGGTAACAACGACCTGGCGTCGGCCACCGATCCGATCATCGCAATCCGCGACATGCTGCCGACCTGGATGGCGGTGCCTTACCTGATCACCGCGTTCGGCGGGCTGTTGCTGTCAAACAACCTGTCGGTGTATTCGGCCGGTCTGACGACGTTGACCCTGGGTTTGAAGGTCAAGCGCGTGCACGCGGTGATTGTCGATATCTTCGCGATCTTTGCTGGCTCCATCTATTTCATGCTGATCGCCGACAGCTTCTATGGCCCGTTCATCACCTTCATTTCGCTGCTGGCGGTGCCGATTACGGCGTGGGTCGGGATCTTCGTGGTCGACTTGATTCACCGTCATTACTACAGCCCCACCGACCTGCTGGACGTCAGCCCCAGCAGTGCCTACTGGTATCGCGGCGGTGTGGAGTGGCGTGCATTTGGCGCCTGGGCCGTGGCCATTGTGCTGGGGTTCAGCTTCACCACCATCGGCACCACCGCCGAAAACATCTGGTTTGCCGGGCCGTTGTCCGACTCCTGGCTGGGCCATAACGGCCTGGGCTGGATCGTGACCTTCCTGGTAGCCGGCGGACTATATGCAGTACTGGGCGGCGCGGCTGACCGTCGTCCTGCTTTAGCAGAGAGCGCCAATGTCTAGATTGCTGCATACCGGCCAGGTCATTGTCGACCTGGTCATGGGCCTCGACACCCTGCCGGCAAGCGGCGGTGACGTGCTTGCCAACTCCGCCAGTTTCCAGGTCGGTGGCGGTTTCAACGTAATGGCTGCGGCGCGGCGCAATGGGTTGCCGGTGGTTTACCTGGGTCGCCATGGCGAAGGGCGCTTTGGCGAGCTGGCGCGCGCCGCGATGCAGGCCGAAGGTATTGAAATGACCTTGGCGGCCAGCGCTGGCAAAGATACCGGGTTGTGCGTGTCGCTGACTGAAGCGAGCACCGAACGCACCTTCATTTCCCATCTCGGCGCCGAGGGTGAGCTGAGCGCCGACGACTTGGCTCAGATCGTCCCGCGTGTTGATGATTACGTGTACGTCAGTGGCTACAGCTTGCTGCTTGAAGGTAAGGCACAGCCGTTGCTTGACTGGCTGCTGGCGCTGCCGCGAGAGATCGTGGTGGTGTTCGACCCAGGCCCGCTGGTCAAGGCGCCGGACTCGGCGTTGATGCGCGCGTTGTTGCCGCGTATCGACATCTGGACCAGCAATGGCCCTGAAGCCCTCGCGTTTACCGGGGCGGCGGATATGAGTCAGGCGCTGCTGATGCTGAATCAGCACATGCAGGCACTGCTGGTTGTGCGTGATGGGCCAAATGGTTGCTGGGTAGGGCGTGGGGCACAGACTGAGCATGTACCTGGCTTCAAGGTTAAGGCGGTGGACAGCAATGGTGCGGGGGATGCGCATGCAGGGGTATTTATTGCCGGGTTGGCGAAGGGCTTGAAACCGGTTGAGGCGGCGCGTCGAGCGAACGCAGCGGCGGCATTGGCGGTAACCCGCTGGGGGCCGGCCACTTCACCTGGCACTGCTGAGGTCGATGCATTAGTGACTGAATAAACGAGGCCCAAAAATGTGGGAGCGGGCTTGCTCGCGAATGCGGTGTGTCAGTTAAAGCATGTGCTGACTGATACACCGCATTCGCGAGCAAGCCCGCTCCCACAATGGGTCCTGCGTTTAACCGGCTTTTTTCAGGGCCTGGATCAACTCATCTTTACGCATGGTCGAGCGTCCTGAAATATTCTTTTCCCGCGCTTCTTTCATCAAACTTTCCTTGGTCTGCGTACCCAGCGAAGCCCCACTGCTGCGTGGGTGGCCTTCACGGCTGGCAGCGGCACGCTTGGCCGATTCCTGCCGGTCCTGGGCCTTCTTGGCCGGCGCCTTGCCTCGACCTGATCCGCCGGCTCTTTCACCACCGCCAGACTGTTTGTTCACGGTGGCCCAGGCGCGGGCTTCGGCCTCGTCCTTGGGCAGTCCCTTGTGCTCATAACTGTCTTCGATATGAGCGGCCTTGCGTTTCTGTTCGTCGGTGTATTTGGCTTTGCTTCCACGAGGCATCGCTAAAACTCCTTCTGGCCCCGGTCGCGGGGCCAGGCCAGAAATGGATTACTCAGTGCTTTGAGCGTCGAGCTTGCGCGCCTCATCCACACCCGAAGCGGTGAGCTTGATCGGCAGGTTCAACGCGTATTCGCCGGCGTCGTCGGTGGTCACATGCCCATCCTTGATCAGCCCGCGGTCCTGCAGGAACGCCAAGACACTGGCGACCTCTTTTTCACCGCGGTAATTGTCCAGCACCTCCTTGCCCAAGCCTTGCGGGTGGGCGTGCAGCAGGCGGGTGAGGACTTCTTTTTCAAGGTTTCTATCGACGTTCATGCGTACCTCTTCACGGGGAAATGGTCGGGCGTTGGTCGTACCAAGGGTGCATCAAGGCGCTGGTTGTTTCTGTGCGCCGGGGATGTTCGAGTCGTCGCCCTTGTTGATCTTCGGCTCATTGTTGCTCGTGCCAGGGCCCATCTTGCCGTTGCCCACGGCCGCCGGTGCCTGGCGCTGGGTGTCGTTGCCTTTGGTGCGCGGGTCAGCGCTGTTGTCGATGATCGCGCCACCGTTGGTGTCCATGCCGGTGCCCATCGATTTTTGCGATTCGGTAGTGGCGTCCGGCGTTGGATCGGTGGGGCCCGTGGTCGAGCTAGCCGCGAAGGCGCTCAAGGACGCGGCAGACAACAGGCCGGTGAGGGCGAGGGCAGCAAATTTGGAATGTTTCATCAGGGTGTCTCCATATAATTAATGTCCTTACCCTGTATTGGTCTGCCCGCGATTGCTGATCGTGCCGGGATGGCGACGAACGGTATCAGCTCACCTGTATCACTTTGTGTGCCGATACCCGACGCGCTATCAAGCGCGCCACCGTGATCGCCCAATTGAGTGCGGCGATCACCAGTACGCTCAGCATCATTGTCGCAAGGCCGAAGTCGACGATGATCTTGCCTGCGAGCCAGGGAAACCCGAAGACGCCGATAAAGTACGCCAGGCTGAACAGCAACAACGCCTGAGAAGTGGTGCCGCTGGGCGCTTCGTTGGCCACCAGGCCGTTGATCACCGAATACGTCAGGCCATACCCGATCCCTAGCGTGGCGGCGGCGAGCACATAACTGAGGTTGCCGCTGACACCAAACGCGAACAGCGCGATCGCGCCGAACATTACCCCGGATAACACGCAGGCAGCCTGGTACGCATCGCGCTTGACCACGAAACCGGCGATCAGCAGGCGGCTGGTAATAGCCGCTGTCAGGAAACCCGCGAAGAACAGTGAATAGTCCAGCTTATGGGCCACGGCATAGCTGGTCTGGAACGAAGACAGCCCCCCGAATACGCAGCCGCCCAGTCCGACCATCAGGATGGCGAACGCCGCCTTGGAAGACAGGACGCGGCGGCTTGCGCGCCAGGAAATCCTGGCGGTTGGCACATTCGCGTGCTGTCGCAACCGAGTGCCCATGCGCCAGAACATCACCACCCCGGCGAGGCTGGCGAGCCCGGCGATATAGAACGCGGTTGTCAGGGGCAGGTCCAGCGCAGTGGCGGCGCGTCCCAGCAAAGGGCCGGAACCTATGCCGCTCAACATACTGCCCGAGAGCAAGGCGAAATATTTGGCCCGCTGGCGCGGTTCCACCAGCAGCGTCACGATGATCGGGCCCAGGGTATAGAACACGCCCCAGCCCAAACCAAGAGACAATCCAAACAGCATCAAGCCTTGGCCAAACCCTGGCGTCAGGGCAAACCCCAGGCAGGCCACCACCAACAATACGCCGGTGCTTGCAATGGCCCGCGCCGCGCCTAGCGCGTCAGCCAGATGCCCGGAAAGCACGACCGCTACAAAGGTGCTGAGCATCGCCGTGGCAATGACACTGCCCGCGTCGTGTTCATTACCGCCACGGGCATGGATCAGCAGTGACAACAAAAAGGTCGAGCCGTAAGACAGCGACAACAGAAAACTGGCGAGGCAGAACAGCGCGAATGTCTTCGTGCCCACGGGTGGCGTAGCGTGCATGAGCAGGTCTCTGATCGTTGGATTTATGCTCATTGTTTACCATGGGCGTGCGCAGGCTTTGTTCTGTGGTTGCTGATGCTTGCATCACCCCGCGCCGGAGTGAAACGCGCTCGTCGGCGTCAATTGCACTGCAAACGGCCATCAAACCGTCTTAGTATGTGGCCTTTGAATTTGCCCAAGGCTCGCCCATGACCATCGAGATTCGCCCCGCCGTGCCCAGCGATGCTGCGCAGATCCTGACCTTTATCACTGAACTTGCCGAGTACGAGAAAGCTCGGCATGAAGTGATCGCCAGCGTGGTGGACATCGAGCGCAGCCTCTTCAGCGAAGGCGCCACGGCCCATGGCCTGATCTGCTTGCGCGACGGCTTGCCGATTGGCTTTGCGGTGTTCTTTTTCAGTTACTCGACGTGGCTGGGCAGTAACTGCCTGTACCTCGAAGACCTGTACATCAACCCGGAGCAACGCGGCGGCGGGGCGGGCAAGAAGTTGTTGCGCCACTTGGCCAAGATCGCCTTTGACAATGGTTGCGGACGCTTTGAATGGAGCGTGCTGGACTGGAACGAGCCCGCGATTGCCTTCTACAAATCCATCGGCGCCCAGCCTCAGGAAGAATGGGTACGTTATCGCATGGAAGGCGATGCCCTGCGCGACTTCGCCCTGGGCTGAAACCTCTTTCGTACAGTCACTAAAGATCGAATGTGGGAGCGGGCTTGCTCGCGAATGCGGTGTATCAGTCAGCACATGCTTTAACTGACAGACCGCCTTCGCGAGCAAGCCCGCTCCCACATTTTTTCAAGCGCCGCCCATTATATGGGACGATAATTTATATATTGAGATATTTCAGGCGATGGGTTTATAGTCGCCAGCATCAGCACTCACTACAAAAAATAAAAAGGTGAAGCGATGCAGGCGCAACCGTTGTCCCTACCCGCCGTGCCCGAGCCGACTTACGGCGAGCGGCTGAAGAACAAGGTGGTGATCGTCACTGGCGCCGCCCAAGGCATTGGCGAAGCCATCGTTGCCTGTTTCCAGGCCCAGCAGGCGCGGTTGATCATTGCCGATATCCAGGGCGACAAAGTCGAGAAGATCGCCGCTCATTGGCGCGAACACGGTGCGCAGGTTTACGCCCACGCGGTTGATATCACTTCCAAGGATCAGTGGCAGGCATTGGTCAACCTGGCCATCGAGCGCTTTGGCCGTGTGGATGTGCTGGTCAACTGTGCCGGCGTCAACGTGTTCCGTGACCCGCTGGAGATGAGCGACGAGGACTGGCGCCGCTGTTTCGCCATCGACCTCGACGGTGCCTGGTACGGCTGCCGCTCGGTGTTGCCGCACATGATCGAGCAAGGTATCGGCAACATCATCAATATCGCGTCCACCCATTCCAGCCACATCATTCCCGGTTGCTTTCCTTACCCTGTCGCCAAGCACGGCCTGCTCGGCCTCACCCGTGCCCTGGGTATCGAGTACGCGCCCAAAGGCATCCGCGTGAATGCCATCGCCCCCGGCTATATCGAAACCCAGCTCAACGTCGACTACTGGAACGGTTTCCCTGACCCCCACGCCGAACGCCAGCGTGCGTTCGACCTGCACCCGCCCAAACGCATTGGCCAGCCCATCGAAGTGGCCATGACAGCACTGTTTCTGGCGACCGACGAGGCGCCCTTTATCAACGCCACTTGCCTGATGATCGATGGCGGGCGGTCTGTGATGTACCACGACTAAAGCGTTTTTCAATAACAAGAAGGAGGTGGTCCATGTTCAAGCAAACACTCGGTGCCGTGGCACTGGCGATGGCGTTCTGCGGCTGGGTATCGGCTGAAGAAGTGAAGATCGGTTTTCTGGTCAAGCAGGCCGAGGAACCCTGGTTTCAAACGGAGTGGGCATTCGCGGAAAAAGCCGGCAAGGAGCATGGTTTCACCGTGATCAAGATCGCCGTGCCCGATGGCGAAAAGACCTTGTCGGCCATCGACAGCCTGGCCGCCAACGGCGCCAAAGGCTTCGTGATCTGCCCGCCGGACGTGTCCCTGGGCCCTGCGATTGTCGCCAAGGCCAAGGTCAACGGCTTGAAAGTGATGGCCGTGGATGACCGCTTTGTCGATGCCAAGGGCAACTTCATGGAAGACGTGCCTTACCTGGGCATGGCCGCGTTTGAGGTGGGCCAGAAGCAGGGCGCCGCCATGGCCGCCGAAGCGAAAAAACGCGGTTGGGATTGGAAGGACACCTATGCGGTGATCAACACCTTCAACGAACTCGACACCGGCAAGAAACGCACCGACGGCTCGATCAAGTCACTGGAAGAGGCCGGTATTCCCAAGGACCACATCCTCACCGCTGCGCTGAAAACCCTTGATGTTCCCGGCAGCATGGACGCCACCAACTCGGCCCTGGTCAAGTTGCCGAGCGGGGCGAAGAACCTGATCATCGGCGGCATGAACGACAACACCGTACTCGGCGGCGTGCGCGCTACTGAGAGCGCCGGCTTCAAGGCCGCCAACGTGATCGGCATCGGCATCAATGGCACCGACGCCATTGGCGAATTGAAGAAAGCCGACAGCGGCTTCTTCGGTTCCATGCTGCCCAGCCCGCATATCGAGGGCTACAACACCGCGCTGGCGATGTACGAGTGGGTCACCACCGGCAAGGAACCGGCCAAATACACCGCCATGGACGAAGTGACCTTGATCACCCGCGCCAATTTCCAGGAAGAACTGACCAAGATCGGCCTGTGGAAATGAGCGGCGCAGCCCTGCGTTTCAATGGCATCGGCAAGGAGTTTCCCGGTGTGAAAGCCCTGGCGCAGATCAGCTTTGAAGCGCGGCCCCATTCGGTGCACGCGCTGATGGGCGAGAACGGCGCAGGCAAGTCGACGCTGCTGAAAATCCTCGGCGGCGCCTACATTCCGTCCAGCGGCACGGTGCAGATCGGCGCGCAGACCATGGCCTTCAAATGCGCCGCCGACAGCATCGCCAGCGGTGTGGCGGTGATTCACCAAGAGCTGCACCTGGTGCCGGAAATGAGCGTGGCCGAGAACCTGTTCCTCGGGCATTTGCCCACGCGCTTTGGCGTGGTCAACCGGAGCCTGCTGCGTAAGCAGGCCCTGGCGTGTCTCAAGGGGCTGGCCGATGAAATCGACCCCGACGAGAAACTCGGGCGCCTGTCCCTGGGCCAGCGCCAACTGGTGGAAATCGCCAAGGCGCTGTCTCGCGGCGCCAACGTGATCGCCTTTGATGAACCCACCAGCAGTTTATCGGCGCGGGAAATCGACCGCTTGATGGCGATCATCACGCGCCTGCGCGACGAGGGCAAAGTGGTGCTCTACGTGTCGCACCGTATGGAAGAAGTGTTCCGTATCTGTGACGCAGTGACGGTGTTCAAGGACGGCCGCTACGTGCGTACTTTCGAGGACATGAGCACGCTGACTCACGACCAGTTGGTGACCTGCATGGTCGGTCGCGATATTCAGGACATCTACGATTACCGCCCGCGCGAGCAAGGCGAAGTGGCGCTCAAGGTGGACGGCTTGCTCGGCCCGGGCCTGCGTGAACCGATCAGTTTCCAGGTGCGCAAGGGCGAGATCCTGGGCCTGTTCGGGCTGGTGGGGGCGGGGCGTACCGAGCTGTTTCGCCTGCTCAGTGGGCTAGAGCGCGCCAGTGCCGGCAGCCTGGAACTGTGCGGGCAAGCGCTGCAACTGCGCTCACCCCGGGACGCCATCGCCGCCGGGGTATTGCTGTGTCCGGAGGATCGCAAGAAAGAGGGCATCATCCCGCTGGGCAGCGTCGCTGAAAACATCAACATCAGCGCCCGTGGCGCC
>Ga0209258_100389_pt1 | contig 56111 bp, 71 predicted proteins | sample Araplaol_mTSA_r2_FD_184281 | JGI IMG/M metagenome (GOLD analysis project Ga0209258, IMG submission 184281) | Arabidopsis root microbial communities from North Carolina, USA - plate scrape CL_Col_mTSA_r2 (SPAdes) (version 2) | ecosystem: Host-associated > Plants > Roots > Endosphere | place: USA...
CATAGAGGCATTATCGTAACAATTGCCTTTCCGAGACATGCTGATTTGGGCGCCAACCTTCGGCAGCATGTCATGGTAAGCGTAGGACGTGTATTGGAACCCTTGATCGCTATGAACGATCAATCCAGTCACGTCTTTCGTCTTGTTGAAGGCTTTCTCAAACGTTTGAAGAACAAGTTGATTATCGTTACGCAAGCTCATATGATAAGCTACAATTTCATTATTGAACAAATCCTTAATGGCCGAAAGGTACAGCCATCTATCTGCTACACGATACTGAGTGACATCGGTCACCCATTTTTGATTGGGAACCTCGGCTTGAAACTGCCGTTGTAGCAAGTTATCAACCACTCGTCCACCTGTGGAAGAGGAATAGTTACAACGACGCTTTCGGCGGATCTTAGATCGTAAATTCATGGTTTGCATCAAGCGTAGAACCCTCTTGTGGTTTACCCACACACCGTGATCTTGAAGTAGGAACAGCTGGATTTATCGATATCCATATTTACCGTCGTACTTCTGATAAACATTCTGAATCAAGTCTTTCAATGGCTTGTCATGATCCACCTCATGCCTCTTTAAAAAAGCATAATATCCACTTCTAGAGACACCGAACACTTTGCATAAATCTCTAACGTCGTACTCGACTGCTGCTTCCTTTATCGTTCTATACTTTTGAGTCGTACCTCCTGCACCCAGATTTCCAAACACTTTTTTAGCATTTCGTTCTCCCGTTTTAGCTGATTTAGGTAACGGTCTTGATCGATATATTGCTGGCGTCTTCCCCGTTGATCCAGAAGCCCAAATTCGCCCTTTTCACGATATTTCCGCATCCATTTCTTCATCCTCTGTTTATCATGAATTCCGAAATGTTCATTGATCTGCCGATAAGTCCACTTTTCCTCGACATGTAGACGAATAGCTTCGGCCTTTAGTTTTTCTGAATATGTTTTGAACTTCTGTCCTTTGATAGCCATAAAAAATGCACCCCCTATAATAGATTCATCGGACGTAACACGAGGGGTGTTTATCCAATGTCTACTATAAGGGGTGCACTTCAAGTTATCAGCTTCCTTTTTTATTTACTCATTCGATGTACGTAGAAAAATGTAGCAGCCGGAGATGGCCGGCCACGGCGGTATACGCTGGCCATACCGCCAGAAGAACGCAACCAAGAATGCGGAGCAGCTGCTTTGATGTCTGATCCCGTGTCGGCTTATTCCGTAGGTGTTTCTGTTCGAGCTGGAAGCAGAAAAGGGCTACGATGAAGGTGCAGCTGAGTCAGTCTAATCCTTCTATGCTTCTGAACAGTTATTTGTTTCGAATATATTGTTCCGCAGTATAAATTTCTAGGATGTTCTCTGGTTTTACATATGTATGTGCCGTTAAGAGTGAGAACTCGTGCGATCTAGGTTCACTATAAATAATGTAATCGTATGCCGTTATAAGAAGCAGATTGGCCAATATCTGCCTGTCATTAGGAAATTCATATTCAGTAAGAGGAAGTCCATATTTGATGACGGATGGTTTGGTTGCTTCCTGCCACTCTTCTACAAGCTCAGGCAGACCCAAAAAGTTGGAAATATTGCTAAGAAATTCAGGTCTACGATTTACATGACCACCATAACTAAGCGCATTGGGTGTACAAACAAATCCCCATACCGGGAAGTCCTTATATAATTTCCAAGAGAGATATTCTAATTGACCCTCACTATCGCTTCCAACGGCTGATGCTGATGCTCCATTCGCATCTCGGTTCAACTTATACTCCGTTCCATCTGATACCAAAACGGCATTATGAACATTAATTTCAATTCCATTTCTTTTAAGATATTCACGAAATGGCGTATTGTCAGTGACAACCCTTTGTAAATTCTTGATCCCTATTTTTTGAATGCTGGCACACTCATCAGCATTAGTTGTAACATGCAAGCAATTGAGCTGAAGAGGTAATTCGAAGATAGGCGCTGTGGATTTTCCTAAGAAAGATAAAAAATTAGGTGCTGAAATCTCTTCTCTGTCCTTCCCGATAAAAAAATCATTAACTAGATGCTCATTGTTTATATTAAAGCATGTAGTGATCGAGTTAAATGTATCCTCATAAGAAGTCATGTCTACTACTAAGTTCATTGTCGTATCCCCTTTTTGAAATCTAAATTCTTACTTCTTCATTTTATCATTGGACAATGGAATACAACAAAAAATTCAATGGTGTTCTTCGAAATAACCTGGTAGATAATCGTTTTGATCAAGATTCAAATATGAGCAAATTTGCTTCGGCAATTCTCCATTCAATTCCGGATCTGATTTTAGAAATCGTTCGATTTTTTCCGGAATTACCCCAATTGATTCCGCGATATTTTGGACTGAAAGATTATTAAGTCGCATACATTCATAAACGGAATATCTTAAATTACGGATAATTCGATTATCTTCAATATCTTTTACTGCTACCTTGCCATTCTCTTTAGTAACAACCTCAAACACGGTTGGTCCCTCCTTAAAGAAACAAAATATCCAGACGGTGATTATACTGCTTGTTCAATATATTTAGATTTGAAGAATACTTTGTATCCTTCATCCCTCGCTTCAAATATGAAATTTACACCGTACTGAAGCTGCTCAACTTTATCATTTAGGATCATATCTTCTTCTTCGCTGGTTCTTTCAAATTCATCTGCAAGGTATTTTGCGAGATCGGGCAGTTCATCTATGTCGATATTACACTTTTCAAGAATGTCATGAATGAGTTGGTCGTCGCCAATAAACACATAATATTTGCTATATTCTTCGACTACTTTCTTGAACTTCTCTTGCATATAACGTCCTCCTAAATATCGTATAGGTTGTACAAATTCCGAATTTCCTTACTTCAATCCCAAATTTCCGCAGGATGTATTTGACCTCTTTGTATTTCAGAAATAAGCCCCTTGATTGTAGTCACTTCACTTAACATTGCTTGACGAGATATCCTTTTCTTTTCATCAAATTTTGAACTTGTAGGAATCTCATTAATTTTTTTAAGCAGATAGTTTCTTCGTTTATTCAAAGCTATGATTACTAAATTTAAAGTTTCCTGTGCTGTTAATTCAACGTGTCCCATTTTCCCTCCTTATGAACTGATATATTCAAAATGTTATATTTAGCAAGGTTTATGCATCCAGAATATATGATGAAAAATGTTTTTCAATAATATCAAATCTTTTATGTTTTTGAAGAAAATCAATAATCTCATCATGAGACATAGGTGTGATATTGTTTTTTACTCCATTTAAGTAATCCCAACGAAATAATATATCAAACCCTATAGATTCTGTTTTATTTCTTGTTATGAAATATCTATCGTTTGTTGTTTTATAAATTGTAAACCAACCCGGTAATAGATCTGCAATAAATTCAGATTTATTAACGTCATAACGTAGCCCATCTACAATAGCTTCGATTACTCTTGGGGTATATTCACTTTTAATCCTTCTGTTTTCGTTCACATTAACGCACTCCTTCCTATGAATGCAATTATATTTTATGAAACCTAGTTCTTATTTGTGCTCGTTTTCTATCAGCGGAACCAAGATCGTGTCCAACTATGTAGCAAACCATATGCTACACGCCGCGTACTGACATTTTCTTTGAACGCCGTGATGAAACACATACGGAAGCTCCAATGATTTATAGTCATTCTATTTTCCTTAAAAAACTTCTAAGATTCCTCGTTCTTGAGCTGTTACTTTCGGTATTTGTTCAAAAACTATTATTGCTTCAATTCCACCGTTAAAATCATATTTACTTAAACTTTCATCAATAATTTTCCTTGCTGCCTCTTTAGATTCGCCTTTTTTATATCTTGCATTCCAAAAATAAACATTAAACATGCTGAGTCTAATCTCCTCAATTTTAATTATTTATTTTCAACATACTTTGCCGGCAGCCACTAGGTCATGCCCGACTTTCCACCCAGAACTCCTTCCACATTTCCTTTGGAAGCATACCATATGTCTGTAATGCTGTCTTCGTCATCCTATTGCTCCTTCACCGTTTAGAACGAAATAATTTAATTAGTAGTATCCATTTCTTTGAGACTAAGATAGTGCCTATATTCTTTTTCATAATGATCTTCAAGGAACATTTTTGCTTCAGAAGCAAATGATTTTGCAACTTGCTCGTTATCAAATTCGTTTTTGAATCGTCCTTCGAATATTTGGAAGTGGTTGAACGTTCGATTAGGAGAAGCATTTGGGAGACGACTAATAGATACGATGTCCTTAAACATGAATTTAAACATTCGTCTCCTTATTACCATTGAAGGTAATGAACGTTCTTCAAAATATAGACTGCTGTTTAAATGCTCCATTCTCTTTCGGAACGCCACATCATTTGTTTCTGCGGCAATTACAACTACAAATGGATTTACAGCTTTAGAAGCAACTTGAATATTGACTTTTAGTGTAACCGGTAATTCCACGTTATTCATCCTTTCAATTCATTTTGTAATATACCTAACATTTCGTCCTAAACTACTTAGGAAGGACTTGTCCAAAGAGATGTCTCTAAACCCTGACGTTCTGTATCGCATATAGAAAATATCGAATAAAGTAATGATGTGGAAAGTATTCACTCTACTTAAACTGGATAGTTCCTCAATTCTGTTATTAGAAAGGCGTTGGGGATTTCTCTTTTCTTCAATTGTCATGTGCTTCGTAAATTTTTGATATGCGTATAATTGCCCATCGCTTATACCACTTTCGTTGGCCCAATCATCTTCACGGTAGGAGATGGCAAGTCTAATAAGTAAATAATCAATAGAAACATTTGCGAACACCCTCCTCTTAATACGCCCAATCATACCAATTTTTTTGCGGTGTTCTGGCACGATCAGTCTATCGACATGAGTATCATCCCACTTTTGCATAAATGAAGGCTCCTATTCAATATGTGGTCTAGAGTAGATCGGATCTTTTTCTCTATGGACTCATCAATCTATTCTTCCTTATACTTACTTCGTTTTTGGAGATACACGTTATATCCCTCTTTAATTTTCGGCCAAAAGGCGTCTACAACATCAGAAAACCAGCCTTCTATTCCCTTCAGATCTTGTTTTTGAAGAAAATAGCTCAAAAACCAGATCAGAATGATCATTATCCCAAAATTCACTTCAAAAACAAAGGTCATAAAAATAATATAAAAGGGTGGCGCTACGAAAGATCCAGCTAGGATTATCACGATGCCATTGAACGACGTTTTTACTCCTCTTTTTTTACGACTAATGAATATTACACTTGCAAATGTGATATAGACAATTGCAAAAGCAATATATAGGTCCTGTGAGGTCTTCAAAAATGCGGATGGATTCTCATCGTATAACGGGCGCAGTCCCGAATAGGTCAGCATAGCTCCTGTTGAAAATATTGCAAAGAACAAGACATAATTAAAAATCTTCCATGCCCTAGAATTAATATCCGAAAGTCGAATGATTGCTTTCATTAACCCGCCTCCCTTTATTTGTGTTTTTCTGCATTCAGTTATCTTCTCTTTTTTCTTTTATTGCTATATGGCATAGGCATGCCAAGCCATCGTATTCGTCGTCACTGGCATCTTTCCAGTAGAAGAGATACAAAACCCCTGGTTCATTCACTAGTTCTGCCTGTAGACAGGCTTTCCACTTGAACGTTCGCATGCGTATATTCTTCATTGCCTTTCAGTTTTCTCAACTCTGTTTTAAGTTCGTGAATTTCTGTCATTTTTCCGTAGTACAATTCCCGGTACCGCTCCTTTTCCTTTCTTTCAGTTGTTATCAAGCGGTTCATGCGTTTTGTATAGTCGGGATTTTCGGACTTTTGAAGCTTTTCTGCTTCTCTTGCAAGCGATCGTATGAAACTATTTTTTAAGATTTGTTCATCTATACCTAGTGCTTGTCGCTTAGGACGTTTGACCAACGTAGCGCCAACATACACACCAACGTGTATTGGTATTTCATCTTTTACTTGCTCATAAAGTTCTTTCGGCATGACGTAGTAGTTAAAGTGACCAATGAATGTGTTATGTGCTTTACTGTTAAAGTCTGCTTTACTTACTTTAATCTCAAAACAGCGCCATATTCCCTTAGTGTCATATGTAAGGTAGTCTACACGCTCCTTGCCGTACCAACCGATAGTCACTTCTAAACATCCGAATACTCCCATTTTGCTTGTGGCTTTGTATATGGCTCGTTCCATTTCAAGAGTTTGTTCACTTTTTGCCAATGTGTTCAATCCCTCTTTCACAGTTTAGTTTGACCATTGAACGTGGTCACCATTGCTATTACAATCGTGAGCCATCATAGATCCTCCTAACAAGATAACTGAAATCACACGCTATCCGATTGCTATATATTCTTGTCTTTCTATATCGATTCCAGGAGCTTGTTTGTTGTCAGAGGAATTCATAAAGTTATAAACGATTAACGATGTAGTTGCTATTAAGAAAAATAAAACTACTTTCTTTCTCATCTGTACCCTATCCCTTCACGTCTTGATATGAAACTGATCATCGATTATGATTTACGTTCAATAAACTTTATCGCAACAATATCATTATTTGTATCCCTTAGAACGTGGCTATCATATATCGCATTAGGATTTATGATGTCTCCTTTATTTGATGTATTGATAGATTCTGCATCTATGTTGAGCTCAGACTCGTTATCTCCCCAGATAAAGTTTCTATCCCCCTTTACAATGATGATCGCCATGTTGTCCTGGTATCGCCTTATTGCAGTTTCAACCTGTTTAGCAGACAGAGTCGTGCCATCATACGCGGCATATGCATTTTCGTTCATAGCATAGATACCAGGTAACGATTTGGAAGGATGACTACAACCATTCAATATGAATAATAAAGACATAAAGAGGATGCCTTGCTTAATAATTGTTTTCATAACCCACCTCTGAAAATGCGAAAGCACCTCAAACATTAGCATACGCCATGTTAGAGGTGCTTCCCCTATTCGGTATTCGATTACTGTCATTATACAATCCCATGGATTATACTGTAAACCTTAAATCACTTACCTATACTGATAAACTCTCCACTTTACTATTCAAAATTCTGTCTCTGTTTTCCCATAACAACCCTCGAAGATTCGATTTGGATCCTTGTATGGTATAGTACGGGATACCATACTCTTTTGCAATGTCTTGGCAACTCCAGAAGGCCCCATGAGAAGTAGCTGTCTTTAACATAAACATAGCGTTAGCACGGCGTAACTTTGCATGAATACGATCGGGGTTTGTTCCATTCTCATGATATAATTCTGCACCGGTCTCCTTTATCACGGATTCAAACCACTTTTTCTCCCCACCAATTATGACAATACTGCACCCTTCTAAGTACGGTTCTTGAACTGAGTTGTCATTCTTTTTTCTTGGTATTGAATCTACAGCTTTATTATTTTTTGTTACCGAATCTTTGATTACTCTTTCACCCTGGTAATAAAGTTTAGACAGTCTAGCATATTGTCCATCGACCGCTACGTTAAATAAACAAGGAGCACCGTCTTTGGGCTGCTGAATTTCATAATCCCTTTCATATAAAGGGAAACGATTATTTGAATCCTCAATGTCAACACAATAGTATGTGAAATAATCTCCTATCTCTACATAGCCTTGGTACTGTTTAATAGGAGCAAAACTATCGTCGCCCTGAAGTAAAATTTTCTCAATATACAGATGGAGTCCACCACCTTCTCTTGGTTGGATTCTGCATTCAACTTCAGCTTCATGTTCTAATCCGACAGTGTTAACAATCGATTCCGTGATCTTAGTAGATTCACCACTTTCAAACTTGACTATACCGCCATGATCATGACGATAAAATGTCCCTATCTTGGTATCTCCATTTTGTTTGATTTCAACAGATGGTTTTACTACGAAGGTTTCTTCATCAACTGTAGCTGAAGCTGAATAGGCTTTTAAAGGAGCGGGATCACTAAATGATTCTTTAGTGGCAGCAGATTCATTTGTTAATGGATACAAATCCTCTATCATATCAATTAAGCTGATATATTTGGTCAATTTCTTACGTATTGCTGCTTGTTCTCCTCGAGATGTTTGTCCGGATTTTATCTGTGCTAAATCGTATGACATTTCATCGTGGATAGATTGAATAAATCTATCTACAATATCCATATTTCGGATTTCAGAAGATTTAAATTTTTTAAGTTCTTCTTCAAATTTTTCCTGTAAACGTTGATTTTCCAAGCTTAACTGTTCGTTTACTTGTTGAAGATCTTTGAGCCATCCGTTAAGCTCCTCCATTTCACGTTCAATATCGTTTCTATGCTGTTCCTCATTACTCAATTGTTCTACTAAACGTTTATTTTCTACATCCATCTCCTTTATTTGATTAGTTAGGTCATTTTCAAACTTTTCCTGCAATTGTTGTTTTTCTAAGTTTAATTGTTCATTTGCCCGTTCAAGATTATTGACCTGGGAGTTGAGTTTAGCCTTTTCACGTTCAATATCATTTCTGCGCTGTATCTCAGTTTTCACTTGCTCTGCTAAACGATTATTTTCTAGATCCATCTGTTCTATTTGAGTATTGTACTTGTCATTTTCTTCAGACAATCGCTTGTGACTTTGCATTAATTTTCGTAGTTCAGCATTCAACCTGCCAGTTTCCTGTTCAGCTTTTTGGCGAAGTTCTCTTTCACGGATTACAAGATTGTTTTCTTTGGATTCTTTCCTTGATTGTTTTAGAGTTTCTGATTCTACTTTAATTTCTGATTCTTCTGCAGTAGTAACAGCATCCTCTAATTGTTCTTCTAATTCTGCAAATCTCTCTTCGATTTTGTTATCGTCCATTGGGAATAGTCGTAATCCCCAATAATAATGCCAAGATCCAAACGCTTTGGTTATCTCGTCTTCCCTGGAAAGGTAATCTTCCGCTGAAAGCTCTTCTTTGTCACCATAAAGCTCATTAATGTATAACATTATAGCTTTTAATAGTTTAGCTTTTGCTTTGGAATCCCTAGTAGCGTTTATACGAATTAAGTTTACTAGCATTGGGTCATTAGCCGACATTTTTTTTATGTTTAGTATGGATGCTATCTGCTTCTTCTTTTGCGAGGGCATTTCAACCAATAAATTAGTTAATTGTCTAGCAGGAAAAGGACCGATAAATAGTTTAATAATTGTCTTTTTGAGGTCCTCAGTTGAAATATTAGATTCTATCTCTTCAGCCCATGTATCAATAAACTTCAACATTGATTTTGCAACCATATTATATGACCCCCTCAATGATTTAGTTACTGCGTCTTCTTATTGTACGTATCATATTCAAAAAAACCTCAAAATAGATAACATATACTATTTTGAGGTGATTGCCCTCTGTATATATTCAATTAAACATAATAAGACTTGGAATTCCACACTAAATTAATCGGATCCGTTTGTCCTCCCCTTCTAATAGTTTGAACAAAAATCAGTAGTATGATGTAGCTGCTGGTTCTAAACGTTGGATGTGAAAGGGAAGGAATTAGTACGGTACTGTCTTTAATCATTTGATTTAAGATTTCACTCTCTTATTTTGCCTCTCTTAAGACTAGTGAATCAATCCTTGCTTCCGACAATATTAATCTCCAAGCTGTTCTTTCCCCTCCTAAATATCTAATAATCGTGGCTGAACAAGGCATATCTTCACGTGAACGAGCAAATTTTTCATATGCTTTTTTATTAAAATCAGTTCCCAGAAACTCAGATGCCTTTTGTAAGGCCTCAATACAGATGTACTTATTGTATGCCTCCTTCCTAGAGCTCTTCTTACGAAGCGGGATAACATCCCCAGAATTTGATGAAACCGCGTCGCGTTTACGAATACATGAAGAGGGCGAATTGCGTAACTCATCTGGTTTATGAACCACTAAGCGCAAGATCACATTTTTCTTATTAATTTTTCCTTCGTAGTATGCATAAATATCATTGCTGCGTTTGTATCCTAATAGCCTATTAATTACATTAATAATTTCTTCGATCGATTCTCTTTTAGTTCCTAGCGAACTTACATCTAAGTTACAAGAGTCTAAATGAAAGAGCTTTTTCCCTGTTTCAAGTAACTCTATAATTACATCTAGCAGTTGCATAATATACCGCCTCTCCCCGTAAATGGATATAAAAAAAGCACCAACACTTTGAATGTCAAAGTGCGGGTGCTTCCACGCATCAGGTTATTTAATTAATCTGATTATATATCCTTACTAGATATATGTCCAGAATGAATACTTCTCAGTGGTTACTTCTTACGAAGACGCTGCTTGCGCAACATCCCCTGAAAGGACATTTCCAAATCATTAAGATTGCTTTCAAAAAACTGTACTGCAACATCTAAAGAAATCTTGATATTTTTTTCCTTGGCCATACCTACGAATTTATCGACGATGGTCTTAAGCTCATCTTCATCTGGAGCCTGCTTGTATGGTTTACGCTCTTTCAAATATGTAATATAGGCAAGTGAATTCAGCTTTTTTGTGCATCTCTTTGATTGATTAAATATACTTGCCGGCAACACTCTCTTTGAGTGATTACTTGACTCACCTTTCTGACCCGCTACCTCCAGCTCTCTGAATGACATAATACTCTTTTCCTTTCAGTAAACAAAAAGCACCAGAAAGAAACCTATAGGCTCCTTACTGGTGCTTCCAGTTGTGATGGTATTAGATTAACTACTCATATTATACTGCAGCGATTCAAGGCTCATCAACTTCATAGATGTGAGAGAACTACTATTTTCGACGATTTAATTGCTCCTTCATGCAAAACTTAATTATCAAATCCCTATGGGATTCTCTAATACTCGTAAACTCTATAGCAATCCGATAGCCCCGTTCTACTTGGCTCTGATATACAATACGCGCCTCAAAAGGTATCATTACCTTCACCTTAGAATCCCCTGTCCCATTCTCTAGATACATCTTTCCCTTGATATCTGTCTCACTTCCAGTAAAGGACGTCTCTTTAGAAAAAAATGAAAGGCCACCACCACTGATATCTATTGTTTTATATAATGACTCCGGCAAATCGCCATACCAATTTTCGAGTTCAAAGTCCACCTCTGCAGGAACTCTGAAATATTCCCTTTTATTCACCTTAAGGATATCTCGATCTTTGGGCATGGCTAGTTGCAGATTAGGTGGCAGTACCCTACTTTGGCCAATAACTTTAGTTTTGAATTGATATTTCTCCCCTGCACCACCTTTAAAATAAATATACACTTCCTGAGTGAGTAGCCCTGGGATGGAGACCTTATGCATAGTAATGATTGAACCGATTTTAAATGTATACGTATCAAGTTCCTGTATCTGAGCTACTAGCATGTTGCATTCAGAATCTTCTAGCTCAATGTATTGGCCAACAAATAACGTCTTGAGAGCAACTGTCAATACGCCTTCTCCTTTCTCATGTGAACGAAAAAGAAGCACGAACAAACCCGTTTGGGTTGCGCGTGCTTCGCGTTTTTGAGTATTCATTTTATGATCATTTTATCACACCAATTTATTGTGGTAAATAAATACTCTGACCTATTACATGCTACCTCAGTGCTTATTTCATCTGTAGGTTTAAAATTGATGGTTACTCCTTGGAAATTAGCGTCACCGAAATTGGAACATAATCTCGAACTACACTATACTCGAAGTAAATACGAAGGAGAAGAGGCTGATTCTATGATGGGATCATATAATGTTGAGTGTTCTTGTTGTGGGGAAAAATAGATTTGCATAAGGGCAAAGAAAACAAAGATTACACAATTGAAGTGCATGATGGAGAAGAATGCTTCTTTTGTAGCGAGTGCAATTCTAAGTAACATTAACTAATCTAGTCTTTTTACGCAATGCTTCTACCCTGTATTAATATCAAGCAAGGCATACAAATAAAATCGGTAGGTGTGTATAAAATGACGAATAAACTAGGAAGAAACCTTGCTGCCTTTTTAAGCGGTAGCATATTATTCAGCACAGACTTATTTACTCAGTTTCCCACTGTAGATCGAGTCGGCATCACTCTCTTAGGCGGTTATTTGGTTTTATCTTTGTATCATGCTTGGAAATTCGCCTCTTCCCGTTTTTCAAATTTTGAAAGCATCCTTGTTTTCTGGCTGTTCCCAATCATCTTTACCTTTATAATAGTTTTTTCTCTCATTGCCGGACTTATCGTATCTGTACCCAAATTCATAATCTCTATTATAAGTTGGGTTAGAAAAATGAAAACAAAACCATCGAAACTTCGTAACGTAGCACAAAGGGATCAAGCAGACTCTACTTATTTCAGACGAGATCGGACGAACATCATCTCTATCGACTTTGGGGCAAGGAAAGTTAACAGACTATAATACCGTGACATCGATTGGTACTACTACTACACGATAGCTACAACCAACACAAACGTTGGTTGTTTTTTATTGATATTTTAAGGGATAATGTTTCTATTGAGTGCCAAAGTAAGGTTCATCTAGAATCAAAATACCATCTCAAACAGGTAGGTAATGTTATGCGTGAGATCATTCATTTAACCATAAAGAGAGCTGTTATTGAGGGAAAATGCACTGCTGGTGTTGAGCAATACTTTCATCAGTTAACAAAAGAAGGTCTATCAGCATTTCAAAGTGTTGTGTTCCATTTTGAGGGGTACGATGATGCTAGTGATCAAATCTATGAGATAAATGAAATTCGAGACTGGGTACACTCATTGTTTCTCCTATTTCCGCATTTTATGTATTTTATCAATCATGAGATGGATTCGCATATTTTACTACTTGCATGTCTCAATGACCTTGAAACTGTACAGATTGGGGAATCTCCGCACTTACTTGACGAATACGAGGAATATCGAATAGTTAAGCTGGTTAATGAACCACGCTTTTATTTAAAAATAAACATGGACGAAGATATTCTTCGGGCCATGGATTACGCACTTCAAAATTACGGAAAATCTATTGGAGACTTCACAGGTGCAGCTTTAACGGTTGAAGGTATTCGAAATATAACCAACAAGTGGATTAGTTAATATCGTTACATCGGAGTTTAACCAGAAAGCTGCTGTCCCACAGATGATAATGTGTGAAGAAAATAGGGATTGGTGTACTTCGCCGGCTCCAGATGTTACCGAAAACGTAGCAGTTGATGGAGCTAGCTGTGCTTCACCAGTTGACTTCAAACATCACTTCTGAAGGTTTTGGATGCACACTTGTATGCTGAGCTCGATTCATGAACACGGACATTTCAAGTAACAAAGGCCTGCTGCGTGCATGGTATTATTCCCAGCCTTTTGTGATACGACCAGGGAGGCGCATCTGCACCAGCGGTGATATTAGGAGACTTATCAGCCCCCTCGATCAGCGACAATAAGTAACAGAGTACCCTGTTTTTACCCCGTGAGTTTTTTCCCTTTCCGTACCCGTTTTAGGTATTCACTGAATTTGCTCTCCATCGGAACGGAAATCCTCCACAATTCTTCTCCCATCATCCCTTACTGACAGCATCAATTTTAAACGCACGACACTCAGCCTGTAATAACTGACCATAACGAATACTACCAGCAAGTTTGGGAATGATCCTAACCATCTAATATGAAAGGAGATCGATTCGATCGATATGACAAAGAGAAGCTTCTTTTATTTCTACGAAGGAGGCGATGGGCAATGACGATGGAGGACCTCAACAGGTTCGCCGCAGCCGACGAGGAGAGACGTCGCCGCCGCCTGACGTCGGTCGAGATCGTCGACTACCGGCCTACCGACGATCAGGAGGTGCACCTAGCGGCGCCGGGCAGCATCACACTGTTCGTCGGAAAGCGGGGTGACGAACGTCTGTGTCGGCTCCGAGAGATCGCAAACGGCGGGCAGGACGACGGGACGCTCGCCGACGGGCTCCGAGAGCAGCACGCCTCCCGACGGCAACTCAATCCCGCCCAGATCAAGGGGATCCTAGAGAACGCGGGCGTGTACGCCACGCTCCGCTGCGGTGCGCGCACCCTTGCCGCTCACATCGTCCTCCCGGGTCCGGACGATCTAGCCGTCATACCCTGCGCGTACAACGGCGGTCGGCTCCCAGCCGAGGACGTGACCCTGGTCGAGCACCTCCGCGAAGACAGCGTAGACGCGCTGGAGGTTGTCGCACTGAAGGCAGACCCTATGCTGACCGCTGCGGAAGCCGCCGCGCTGGAGCTTGTCGGCGACGATCAAATCGAGCTCAACATCGCTCCGAACGCAGGCTGCTCGGAGTCCTTGACGGCCTACACCATCCTAATGCTCATCGCCTTGGCGATAACAGTCCCGGATCCGATCGAGCACTTGGACGTGGCCACCCTCGAGGCCTTCGGTCCCGAGCGATCCGCACGACAGCTGATGAGCCTCCGGCAGCAAGCCATCCGGCTGCAGCGCTGACGATGATGATGAACTCGATGACCTGGTTTGCCGTAGGGATCCTGTCGGTGTGGTTTGTTCTCTCTTTCGTCGCGCAGCTCTCGGAACGCGCACTCCGAGCCCTCCGACGTTACGACCTCTTTGGCGTGATACCTGTCTACAACTTCTTCGCCCCTACTCCAGGTACGCTCGACTATCACCTCCTGGTACGCGACCAGTCCCAGGACGGTGCGCTCAGTCCGTGGCGCGAGCTACCGTACAGTCCCAGGACGCCGTACGCCTTCGTCTGGAACCCCGGCCGACGGAACAACAAGGCACTCTTTGATGTCATGAAGGACCTGTCCACCTGGATTCAGGAGCTTGACGGGGAAAAGAACCCGCTCTATCTCTCGCCGCCGTACATCGCCGTCCTTAACCATGTCTCAGCCCTGCCCAGGACCAATCCGGTCGTCAGGACGCAGTTCATGCTGATGAGCTCGAAGCGCCAGACGACGGGGAGCGAGATCGCGCCGGTGTTCCTCTCTTCGCTGCACCCGCTCGGATGACGGCCGAATCCTACGCAGTTCTGTGCGAACGCCTGGTCGCCGTCGCCGTGGCCATCTCCTGTCTCGAGTATCTCGTCCGGCCAGGCTTCCTCGGTGACGGCAGCCTCGCAGGCTGGCCGGTCGGTCGACTCAGCCGCTCCTGGAAGACAGGTCCGTGGAGCGGGGTGCTGGACGCCGTGCTGGCACCATCGCGATTCCGGCTTCTGCTCCTGTTCCGGTTCGTCGCCGCCGTCGTTCTCGTCCTTCCGGGAGACTGGTCGGTTCCTCGAACCGTCGCGCTCGCGATCATCGTCGTTGGTGCCCTGCTCGGCCAGGTGCGCTCGTCGTACGGCCACGACGGGGCCGATCAGATGTGCCTCATCGTGGCAGGGGGCCTGCTGGTGGGGCGGGTCTTCTCGGCACCCGAGCCAGCACTATGGTTCATCGCCTGCCAAGCCGTGCTGGCCTACGCCACGGCAGGACTAAAGAAGCTCGCCTCACCCGTCTGGCGTAGCGGTGCGGCCCTGCCCGGCGTCATGAGCACCTCCATCTACGGGCAGGAGCTTACGTACCAGTTCGTCGCCCCGCGTCCTTGGCTGGCGCGCCTTGGATGCTTCACGGTGATCTCTTTCGAGTCGGCCTTTCCTCTCGCGCTCCTCGGATGGGCTCCGCTTACGCTCCTCCTACTGGGAACCGGCTTCTGCTTCCACGTGGCGGCCGCTCTGACGATGCGCCTGAACACCTTCTTCTGGGCGTTCGTCGCGACTTACCCCGCCATCGTCTTCGTCGCCTTTACCCAGTAGCGGCCGGTGGAACGAGGGCGAGGGAGACGATAGCAACGACCGACCCAGGACAGGCCGGCGATGACGAAGTTCCCGGGCGGACAAGCAGCACCCGAACGAGGGTGCTTACAGACGTATCGCCCACCAGGAATACCCGAAGGCGGGCTGGTCTGGTATCACCAGACACACCCGCCTTCGCGTTCAGGGTGGTTAACGGGGACTTGAACCCGCGACCCCGAACCACATCCAGGTGCAGCCACCATCGACCTGCAGTTTCTTGCAATACCCTCGGCCGACGAAAAGCAGACGCGTTTTTGGCCGCGCAAGAGTAACAAGTACTAACGGTTAGTGTAATTTGTTACTTTTATTGATGATAGAATAAAGTGAAAAGGCTATCACAAGGAGACGATATTATGAACGTCATTTTATTTGATGGAGAATGTAATTTTTGTGACCATAGCGTTCAATTTATAATAAAGAGAGACAAAAAAGGTCTATATAATTTCGCTTCTATACAAAGTGATACAGGAGAAGAGATATTAAGAAAGTATCGTGTTCCTGATGATATAGACAGTTTTATTCTTGTTGATGGTCATAAATGCTTCTACAAATCATCAGCAGCTCTAAGAGTTTGTAAGAATTTAAAAGGTGCGTGGAAGTTATTATATTGTTTGTTAATTGTACCAAAGCCATTACGAGATTATTTTTACTGTATTGTTGCAAAAAATAGGTATAAATGGTTCGGGAAGAAAGATAGCTGTATGCTACCCTCTACTGATATAAGAAAACGATTTTTATAAACATAGTTTGGTGATTTCTAAAGGATGGGACTGTTTATTTTGCTTCACTGCCTGAGGAAGCAGGTTTAGGTCACAAATATTGTTATTCTATCTGCTTGTCAAGTCATATTTTCTCTTTTCGTGCAAAAAAGAGCGGGCTATCTTTTCGATAACCTGTTCTTTTTCTTGATTTTTGGCCTTGCACCTTAACTTAATGACATTGGCTGCGTGCAGACTTTTTTTCTCCATTACATTTGCCATTCACTTTCTTTTTCTGATATATCACCTAGGAATAATCTTAAGGTACGGAGATGAACAGTTGCCCCTCCTCATTTCTTGGATAAATGCCTAGCTGTCCCCATAATTTTATGACGAGATTGGCAAGATCCTCGAACACATGAACATCACTCCAGCTGCCGTAGGAATCATAGAGTTGATTAAGAATGGGTGATAGTTCTTCCCACACATCATCTAAATAGCGGTATTGCTTGATGTGATCATTAATTTCTTGGGGTAGTTCAATATTAATCCCATGACAATACCCAAGAAAATAGGCAGCGACTCAATTGGATCTCGCCAAACAGCTTCAGAAGATCTCTTTCTGTCCGGTAACGGAGTATCGCTGCTTCACATTCATCTTGAGTTGTAGGAAGAAGCTCTATCAAACTATTTACATACATATCATGTCCCAATGGTCTAGAGTCGGATGAGATCCTCGTTGCAATATACTCGCTCCATATTAATTCCGCATGAGCGTAAGATATTTGTCCCACTCGATCCGTAGTGTCTAAGAATAAATCTTCAGGGTTGGTAACCCCGAATGCCTTATATTTTATGTAATCATCATGGACGTGGCAGAACTCATGGTGTAATGTATGAACGGCATTCGGATTCTTATCTTTATCGAACAGGGTAAAGATGACGAGCCAATTAAAAAAAATAGAAGATCGAACAATACCATCTTCAACATACGTTAATACTTTACCCATAGCTGTACCAATTTCATTGTTCGTATAGCCTTCTCTTAGCCCGTGCTCTCTTTGGAAGTGGATCAATTCCTCACCGAAATCATCCGGAACGATAATGAATTGCAAAGAACTGAGATTAAGCTTATTGAGCTGAACAATCATTCGATCAAAGGTATCCTTTACGATATCAACCAGATTATTATCTTTTAGTTCTTTACTGTTAATGATGATTTCCATTTTCGTCACTCCTCATTGGATTAATCAGAATACTAGACGATAGAGTTTAAAAAGTATTAAATGTATGTGAAGAAAAAAAGGAAGCTGGATCATAATGTCATATGTCCCGCTTCCTTTTACTTCGTAGAATCCTTTCCAATTCATGTGCATGATCCTCATTTACCAATGGGATAAATGAGAAGACCTCAATCAAGTGGATGCTATTAATGTCTCTATTCGGATTTTAGATGTTCTCGTAAACATAAAGCAATCAATGCCATACATAATGCACCGAAAGCTTTAGAAGAAATAGTCACTGCAAATAGGAGAAAAGGAGAAATGCCAACGTGAGTCCCGAAGTACCCTTCTGCCGTCGCAATGACTGCATATATACCAGCAATTAAAATAACAGATACTATCGGATAGCTGCGTAAAAATCTAACTAAGGGGTTAGTTGCTGAAGCCGTAACCCCCCGTTTGATAAAAATATTTATGACACACACTCCGGCAATGCCCAAGATGGCTATTGATGCAAAGTATTTAAATATGGCTGCTAATAATACAGCTATCGAAACTCCATACTGGTCTAACCTCACGTATTGTAGAAATGAGGCTATGAGCAATAAAACCAAAAGCATCCGTACCGGAAATCTCTTCAACATTACTATCAAAATATCTCCCCCTCATTGAATATAATTATATACTAGGTTTGTCCACATGAATTATATCTTACTGAAATAGAATGGATTTCTCTGGGATAGCGTCTCTCTACTGATAATAAAATAGAAGGAGCGGGTAGCCCACTCCTTTGTTATTACCAGAATAATTCAATATTGATAACAAGCTAATGTAATCTTTTTTCCCTTGTTTAATTGCTCAAGATTAAGCCTTATTCATTCTTACGTAGTTCCTCTTCAAGCAGCATTTTCACCCGCTCGATTTCAGCATCGCTGTGAATCGTGCCCCCGCTATTCATTTCGATATACCATTGGAGCACTTCTTCCCTTGTTTTAAGGTCGTTAACAATAAAAACAAGGCTAACATCGGTACGCCCTTCGAACTCTCTGTAATAGAGACCGAAAGCCTTGATTTCATTATTCAAGAATCGGAGAAGAGCGGTAATCCGCTGTAATCCGTCTACCAGTACAAACGGGAGCTCTCCCATTAAGAAGTTAGGAGAATTGAAATATATAGTTCGAGCGGAAATCCCGCCTCGTAAGAAATACTCCACGTACCGTATTTGTTGAGTCTCTGTCCAGACGTGGCCGCGCTGGAAATCGGGGTTCATTTCAAGTCCCGACTCCAAATACTCATCGATGATTCTCTTCAGTTGATGAAGAAAGACATTGATATTATAACCCCTAACAGAAGTCAACTTAGGAATGTCCCTGAACTTCACTGTTAATCCTCCCTCTTTCTTAGATTTGCATTAGACTTGCAGCTTGAGGATAATGACCCCTAAGAAGATCGAATGCACCCATTTGTTACTGCAGGCTTCCTCTTCCCAAAGGTAATACCTCCGATTAAACAAAATTAAAAGACACCCCTACGATAAATAAGGAGTGTCTTCTCTCGATCCAATGGACAACGAAAATGCAAGTTCATCACTATCTTTTAGCTTTTGTTGATCATACTCTTCCTCTACAGTTTTTTGTCTGTAACGATAGCATCCGTACCACAGATGTGGCACGTCCAAGTGTTACCTGTGTTCGGGCCATGTGTAGTTTCTATCGTACCAAGATCTTCAAGGAATTCACCCTCTGCTGTGACCTTCCAATCCTGAACCACATGTGCAACAGTTACGAACACATCATGACTCTCATCTTTTGGGCATAGAACTTTCATTCTTATTCTCCTCTCTACTAATCCCCCACTCAGAGATGTCAAAAGCACTACAAAATTTACTTGCTTAAATATGACGGAAATACTTATTAGTTACTCAATGGCCTCTAAGACCTTACAGCCCATAGAGAGATGTCATCATTTTTCATTTTCATTCATACAGTGGACACAGGTTTTCGAGTCTAAGTCTACCACCGCAGCCTCAGAACAACACTTACAAATATCCAATACTTTTTGTGATTGAATCATAGAATACTCCCCTAACAGTGGATTCAATGTCTATTAATGTAGCCTCATTACTAATCATCAATAATTCCCTTTCATTCTTGAAGAAAGAGATTGATCGGAAGTAAATTTAGTGATTTCCCTAAACTTCAACGTCAAGACTCCCTTTTTCTAAGCTTCTTTGCATTAGACTGGCAGCTTGAGGATAATGGCCCCTAAGAAGATCGAATGCACGCCATTTTTTACTGCAGGCTTCCTCTTCCTCTAGCTTTAGAAGTTCCTCTTGGAAAGCAGAAAACACTTCTTCCAACTCCAGTTCCACCAACCGAAGTTCTTGTTCATATTGAAAGAAATTACTACACGAATTTCCGGTTAACGAGCAGTGGGCAGAGTTATAAAAGAGCCTCTCCCGCACCGTTCGATCGCAAGAAATTGTCTCTTTACTATCCATCATTTCTCGCAAACGATACGTAATCCGTTGCGCATCATTCACAACGTGCTGAACCCTTCTCTTGTCAGAGCAGGTTTGGCAGAGGGCTTGTTGATGGTGGAAAATATGCATCGAGAAACATCTCCCTTATCGTTTGTCTATAAAGTTAGCGAATGTTTATTCATACAAAGAAAACTCCGATTTCATGGAGTAGAAATTGACCCACACACATGATAAGTACATGGTGTGGGTAATTTGATTACCCCATTGCTACAAACTGGTTAAGTTCCATTCACGCTCCTTGAGTGACTTAATCGCTTTCGCTATGTTGAAGTCTTCATCAAAGGAAGCACCCCAATCATCATATGCATTCTCAGCTGCTACCCCTGGTGATAGGCAAATAACTTTGCAATAACCGTCTTCGGTCGTACCTTCAAACCCATATAGCTCTAGGTAACTTTCAATTGTTTGTTCTGCATGCTCGATGATCTTTGTAAGGTCAGAATCAATCATCATTGTTGATGCTTGCAATATTCCCTTATCAATGATGCTAAAAATAAAATAGGACTTTGAAATATTGTATTTTTCCATAGTTATGATCCTCCAATTAATTATTTTTACCAACTCTAAGTAGGGTCAAAGGTAGCCTAAACAGTTTCATCAAAATGAATAACCCAAGTTTTATTCAGTAAGACTTCTATCCCCTTGGTACAACTTCAGCTGGCCAATCTTTTGGGATATAGACCTGCGCTGTTTCTACATTAACTGAGAGCGGGGCATCATGAGTTCTGGAATAGCTGCGAATCATGAGCCTTCCCTCTTCTTCACAGCATTCAAGTGCTGCAGCCAAATTACCGTCCACGAGAATGAAAATTCCGGGGTAACTCTCCTCTTTCTCCATTCGAGCAGAAATGAGCCCCATACTGCTATGGATGCTGATTGTCTCTAGATCGGAAAGGACAGAATTACAGGGGGTATTTGCATTATGAACCTTGTCTTCTTCAGTCAATGGAACTTGATGATACCCCTTGTTACTTTGCATCATCAAAAGTCCCGCTTCAACCGTAGGGATAACGAAGGTTTCAGTTTGCTTCCAGTACGATTCACCGATCTCTGGATCAAAATTGCTAAAGCGTGCAAAAACTCGGTAACCGTCATCATAAATAACAGCTTGTACCCCCGTTACATTCAAATTCATAAACTCACTATACGACAATTCCAAAGTAGCCATGATTTGTCCTCCTTATTCATCTTTTGAGTTTTTGGGCGAAGAATGCACCCAACAAACGATCAATTTTTAATTCGTAATACATGATCGTTTGTTGCGAACATTCTTAATTCAAAATAGATAGCAAAAAACACTTATCCACTTTTCAAGCATCAGTTAGATTCATTAACGTTTGTGTATACTTTGCAATCACTAAAAAAGAGCATTAGAATGCAAAAAAGCACTTCCTGAAGTGAAAAAGATAAGAACACACCGGTAGCGTGTAATTGAACCTTAATCACTTAAAGAAGTGCTTTAAATAAGTTAGAACTCTCTTATGCGCATGCTAGAGAAAATAGATAATGTAAAAGTTTAAACGATAGAAGAAATAATAGCATAAGAACATCATAAATTACACCTTTTTTTCTGTTCTCGAATATTGAGACTGCATTCATTAGATCCTGTTGTCTATATTTCATAGGAAGAAAGTAGAAATTCTCAATCAATCCCCTTCATTCTGATCCCTCCCTTTGTAAACTTCCTATTATTCTCGAACGCTGCAATAGAATATTTATATATTCTCACGCTTCTACTTAGCACTCGGTTAGAAATTACCCCTTTCAAAATTTAACATGAGATATTGATTATGTTATCTTTTGTTCAAACGTCTATACCGCTATAGCAGGTACGTTAAAGGATATAACGTGGATTTCATATAAAAACAGCCCCACTCTGGTCATTATTTGAAGGGCCAAAAGAAAAGGAGAGCGTTCGCTAGAATGAACAATTCAATTACGCAACAGTTGGAGCTATGGATTGAAATAACCGGGGTAGATCCAACTGCAAAAGAATTCCGGGTACGGGACTATGATGTGCACGAAATGAATCAGGAATTAGAGGAATCGATTTCTTATGATCCGACACAGCTCACAACGGCCATTCTCATGAAGTATTTCCTTAATCAATACTTGAAAAATCGCTCCTTAACCGTTAAGTCGATATTAGATGATTATGATGCATTAACCGCATTGCTGTCGAAATGCAGAGAATTGCAAGCCCTGCTGGATACAGAGGAATTGTCCGAACTCGTTGAAGATTACAAGCAGGAGATGAAGGAAGCGCTGACTCACTATGGAGTGGAGCGGGACAATGTGTTCGCATATGCCGAGGATGATACGCGTCTGGCGTTTCTTCGGAGGGATGCGCTACGTTCCATCGAAACCTTGACCGTTCATCAATTCGCGCAGGGAGAGCCGGACCATGAGAAGCCGATCATGTATAAAACGGTTAACCAATTCTGGAACATTGACGCGTTAATCCAGACGGCTTGCCGGATGAAGTCAGGTATCTCCCTAAACCTGATCCGCGATCCGAAATCCGATGCTTCATACTTTGTGTTCGCTTATCGGAACGGTGGAACGGTTGGCATTCTGACCGATAAACCCAGATTTGACTATCCTATGCAGAAGCATATGTCTCGTACTCGGGCTTCGGGCCGCTCGTTTATGGAGCGAATCGCTCGGCATCACTTCCCATATAGCCTTATGGATATATCGTATGGCGACAATGGACGGGCCTATGTCAACGAGAAAGCGACAACGACAGCTCTTACCATGCAGTCGGTATATTCTCCGATGAAGGAAATCAAGGATTTAGAGCCAGATGAAATCCTGTGGGCAATCATGATGTTTTCGCTGATCGAAGATAAGATGTTCGACCATAATTATAAAACGCCCGAATTATCTTATACCGGATCGATGATCCGTTCGTCCAATATAATGCTAGAAACAGCTAAAGAGAGCCAGTTGACCATTACCAACTATCTCACGCTGGATGCACCCTACTTGACTGCTTCAGATGTGTCAACTGAAAAGATGTTGGATGAGTGGAAAAATGAACCGACAAGGCAATATGAATGGATTGAGAAGCGATACAGTCATAAGGTACCGGATACCATGCTGAATACGATGCGCGACGATGGGAAAGAGATCTATTTGCTGCCTGATCATGTTCGCAAAGAACCTAAATTTATCTACGGTATCATGCCGAGCATTCTCAAAAAAACACAAACGCTCTCAGGCGATGTAGAGACAACAGAAAACGGGTATCAGGTCATACAGCTATCCGACCAGGAATTAGAAGACACATTGGATTTTTGTTTTGACCTTCGTGAATTTCAAAACAAGACCGAGAAGCTTCACGTGTTGGATTCTACGATCATCGGAACGGCAAAGGAAGTACTGGCCGAACAGCGATGGACAGCCCGCTACAATATGGTCCGGTTGCTACAAATCGAATTAGACCGAGAATATCATGAGCGGCGCGACGAGGTTATTCGTTGGTATCAAGATGCCGTTCGTAAGAATCTGCCGAATCTATCCCGTGCGATTGCAGAAGGTGAATTGATCGTGCCGTCAGTGATAGAACATCGTTTTGCCAGCGAACCAGCTGATCGGGGTGGAAATATCTTTAATATTCACGAGAACGTTAAACAGTACGGCTATCAAGTCCGTCTCTATAAATGGAAGAATGACGCAGGCAGCCAGTTTGGTTGCATGGTCAATGATTCACAGGCCAGCTTTCTTGCCACGTTCATTCCGCACTCCGCTGATGCCTTGGCTGTAATCTGTGGTTGTGAGGTTTCTGATCTTCCGGACATCCTGCAACACTGGACGGATATTGAACAGTATTCTGGGAACAACCTCTTGAGTCGTCTTGATCCACTGGATTGGGTTATTAAGAATCCATGGGCGAAACTGAATTTCGCTGTTGGAGTCTATTTGAGCAAAACAGGATATTCCGAACTTCGAAAGCGGCACGGCCTTAAACCAAACAAGTTTTGGGTCAAGCCGAAAAAAAAGCCGGATCCGAATGAACGGCAAGTTTTCGTAAAGCCAAAGCCAGGCGATAAAGTCGAATTTCGGGTATGGGGATACATAGATCATAAGAAAGCTCCGGAGCAGCCTTGGCTTGGAGTGGTGGAGAATGTTGTACGTGAAGGCCGAGTTAATGGGCTCTACCATATCAGAAGAGATCATGATGGTGAGGTCGTAACGATTCGGGGCTACGAAAATTTATTGGTACCAAAGCAGGCTGAGCCATCATCGGCATTGCCTGATCCAGCGGATAACCCACCTAATTTGGTTTAGAATGGAGCGGTTGGTGCCAGCTACGCTGGTACTAATCTATTATTGGACCGGTCTGCTTAACCTTGTGAAGATAGTAAAGTACTAGACTGCCCGAAAGCTGGATCAGCAATACCGTCGGTGAAGCGCGAGCTCAAAACGGCCCCTTTAGGAGGTTGCCTATCCGGGTTCCCCTTACTTCTACGGTTACAGCATCATCCTGGCGCGCAAGACACTTCGCCTATCTATTGCCATAACTACATAGTTATTATTTAATTTGTATCAAGTATCAAACCTTCCACAAGAACTGAGCTCGCTGGCATCGTGCGCAGCGACAAGGAGGAAAAAATGATAAAATGCGACGGATATTTATCAATGTAGCCAAGATACATTCATTTGGTGGGATCGGGTTCTTCACGAACAACAGGAATTGAACGATCGTATTGCGGAACTTCGAGAGGAGTATGGTTCAGAGCAAGTGCAAGAAGTGTTAAATGCTGTTGGCGATTACGACCTAGAAGACCAAGCTGCTGCTATTAACGAAATGCTTGACGAAGCATTTAAATAAATCGGGAGAGCCATCGGCTCTCTTTTTACTTTAGGGAGGGAGAGTATTAATGGAAAAGAAAGAGCCAAAAAATAAAACTATCTGGATGAATCCGCCTCTCAAAAGACTTCACAAGGAGTTGGGAGAGGCTAAAGGACGTGAGGGTAAATTTTCGCGTAGGCTTGGTGATATCGTCGAGAGATACGGTGTCATAATGAGCCTTACTCGTGTGCCGGATATGACAAACACAGAAAAAATGATATTAGGTGAAGTTGTCTGCGGCTCTGTGTTGTCACCTACTACGATTAAGTACATGGATGAGTCTGTTATAGATGCAGCTACAGGTACAGATACCGAACCCGCAGCACTAAGTAAAAAAATTGCATCGTGGAGTCCTGCGGAGCGTATTGCAGCAATTGAGTCGCTAAGAGTGTAGCCTATGATGCTAGATCGAATTTTGCCCAAACGCACGAAAAGTTCGTTGATGAATTCTGTTCGCGTTGATGTTATGACATTCGCATAGATGCATGCGATGTAGCCTCTCGAAACGCTCCGGGGGAAGCCTAACTATTGCCGCAAATGTCAATTGTACTACCACGGCCGGCATGAAAAACAAAAGAAACCAGGGGCTGACGAATATTAACTGCCCTCCGTCAAGTAGATAATAGAAAATGATCATTTAAGCGGTGTCGGTTCTGTATTCTATCAGGCAGAGGCCGCTTAGTTTTACATGTAATCGTTCATTATTGTATATGTGGATGTAAGCAGGGATGTCCCTCTCGAACTCTTTGAGAGATTCACCTTTCACAGCATATTAAAAGCCTTTTTTTACACAAGCATAGAAAATGCCGTAAAACCCTATAACAAAAGTAAGGAGTTTTTCGGCATGAATGATAAGTTGAAACATGCTGACGCCCGTAATGACAAAAGCTTGTTCCTGTATAGGTAATTCCTTTATGAGACTACCTGAAAAGGCTAGAGAGAGGCATTATTGTTTATCTTTATATTTATTGAAAAATCAGTATTTTCTTGCTCAATAATGAACGCAATTTTCCTTAATAAATCTGCAGCAGGACTTCCTTTAGCAACTAAATTGTAGTTAATTATTATTTCATCATTAGATAACAAAATCTGTTTACTTTGTGCTGATTGGTTTACCGTATTGGCATGCCCACTATCCTCATTAACTGTAGGTTCTGACGTTATGAATGGCTTAACTGTAGATCCAGACGTTATGTAAGTAGACTTACTACTCAATTGCTCGTATATTCCGAGTTTCTTCAACCAATTGTAATAGTTTGAAGAACTATTAAATCCAAAACCACTCGCCATATCAGCGATGCGATTGTTTAATCGGAGCTTTTTAATAGTTTCGATTTTCTCATCATCAGATAATAATTCAAGATCTTCTTTAGCCGGGAAGTTCATAGAATCAACTCCTATACTGTCTATTTGCAAAATCATTAGCTTGGCTGGCTGACTCAATAATTATTACTATACCTAATCCAATAAAAAGAATGAACTGCAAAATTAAGTACAATATTTCCACATCCTTTGTTGGATATACAGCCAATATAATTCTACCATTTTTATCCTGCTAATGCTATTTAAAATTAATCTATTATAATCCAATGTTTTTGGCTGCATTTTCGTTGAACAAACTACCCATTCTTATATATCTACGAACCATTGTTGTTGAGGTATGCCTAGTTTGCTCCATGATTGATCTTTCGCTTTTCCCCAGCATTGCAGCAGATGTAGCGAGCCCTGAACGTAAACTATGCCCAGAATAATCTGATTCATTCATGCCGACTTCAGATATCCAACGTTTAACGATTAATGCTACTGCTCTATCAGACAACCTTTTATCCGATAGTTGGCCATGTCTGTTAATAGGACGAAATACCGGGCCGTATTCAATCCCCGAGGCTTTTAACCAAGCTATGTAGGATCTTACGGGGCACGAGGATTCGAATTCACCATAAGGTATGCCGATAGGAGTCCCCTGTCCTTCTTGATCGGTTTTTGAGCTCCTCAAGTTTAAAATAAGACCTTCATTAGTAATGTTGATATCATTTACGTCGAGTGACACTAATTCGCTACGTCTTAGTGCTCCAGCAAATCCTATTAATAGCAATGCTCGATCTCGTGTTCCCGAAAGAGACTGGGGTAGAGTTTGAAGTATTGCTTTGAGAGTATCTATAACTATTGGCAATTTTCCCTTTTCGGCAGTACCAATGGATCGCTTAATACCAGCCCAAACAACTTTTACCTTTGAAGTAGTGGGAGATTCAAAACCTGCTACGGAGTGAGCTACTGATATTGCACTCATTCGTCTTTGAATGGTGCTTGCCTTGTACCCATCGATTGCTAGTGCTGATAAGTATAATGCAAAAGTATCTTCGTTAGCCGGCAATGAGTTCAAACTAAATGTCTCACACCAGTTCGTGAAATGCTCCCAATCCTTCCTGTATGATTTTAATGTGTTCGCTGATTTCGCATTTTTACTGTAATCCTTAGCCTGTTCAATCAGTAAAAGCAGTTGTTTTTCAGCTGCTTCAGGCAATCTAGTTGTATGTACTTCGACCTCGATGATAAATCCCTCCAAACCACCTGAATCTGCCTAACCTTGTTTAATAATTAATTTACTAAAATATTTTAAGAGTTCATTTCAAATCCAAAGAAAATACCAACCTAAAATGCAAAAATATAGAGTATAGAAAACTGAAGCAATTGAAATATACCACTTTTTATTTTTTCTAATTGCATTTATAAATTCCGGAAATCCAAGAAATGCGATTAAACTTATTACCAGAATTGAGGATTCCAATCTTCCACTCCTTCTTGATGCTTAGAACACCAGTGTGTTTCTTACTAATGTTGGGCTAGCAGATTATTGATGTATTTAACATATTTCTGATGCTGATCCTTGTTGATTACATGGGTCTTAAAACGCCAGTCCACATATTCCTTTACGGATTATACATCGACCCAAGACCTATCAGAATGATAATCTTCCCTGTGTATTTCACCGATCACCGTTCCATCTTCTACAGCATGGCTAAGATATTGATTCTGCATGCCAATACCTCTTACTTTATTTATCGGTAGTCGCAAATATATATACCCACAGCAGTGACATTTTTCGTTACGAGCATCTCTTGAACTCCACACCTTAAGCGCATTTTAAATCTCATCATCATGCACAACCCCTATACGCTGCCCTAGAGTAACTTCTTCAATCAGAGGGTTCCCAACTACTACCGAAATGATTCTTTGATAGTTCATAAACTTTAGTCATTAGATCTGTGAACATTTCAAAATCAGAAGGACTAAAACGACCGTCCTTAAACGAATCCGAATATACTTCAACATGCCCGTCCCATTTGATCCAGAATTGATAAGTAAAATCTACAGCTTCATCAACTATTAACTCTAATATTTCATCTGAGCTTTTAATTATTTTTATTTCTTCACTAAATTTCATCTCTGTCGTCCTCTTCCCAACCGTTAACATCAATCTCAGCATGCTCAGATAGAAACGTCTTAGCCTTATGAACTGCTTCACCTAAAGTTGAAGCGAATACCTTTAATTCGTCAGCGCCTCTGCGGAAAGTATAGGTCAAACCAGAACTTGCCTCTAGGGTCCATACCGTTTTCATGAGAACATCCCCTTGAATTCTAAATCACAATCTTATGTATTTACATTTTATATTTAGGTGAACCAGTTGATGTTCTTTCATTCACTTCTATCAACTTTTCGCTCGTCTGTATCCGGCATTAGCCAGGAGTTCGGACTGCAGAAGGTCTGCCAACATCGTCGGCATGTGCCGTCCGTTACATTCTGCTCTTCGGATATTCTAGAAGTAAATGATATTAACGACAGTGAACTACCCACCACTTAAAACCTAACGGTTTATGAGGTGATTTGGCTTCACGAGCTAACGGCATTCATCTCTCCACTGAGTCTTCTGCCAAATGTGATAAAATAGGTACCTGTGAATAATACTTCATTCATATGCCTAATTATTGGTGCACCACGGTCTCAGAAGCTCTAGGTACAAATACATGGACATCGTAGAAGCCTTCTTTGACCCTTACTTGCTCAATGCCTTTCAGGTATTTTGCCTTAATGTATCCACGATTCTTCGGATCAGATGAGTGATAGTAACTAATATTCTTTACGCCTCCAACGCTTTTTTCTTTCTTGTTGGTATCCAGCAGTACATTTAAAGATCCATCACTATTTATACTATAACTAATAAGATCTACTTTCACTTCTTCTAAAGAAGGGAGATATTGTTTATTGAAGACATTTTCCTTCCACTTTAGTTGAACATATTCATCATAGACAGGGTAGTAAACTGCAATTCCAAATAATAAGAAAAGCATTAAGTACGCCCCTGACCTCCCCCACTCTCTATGATCGAATTTCATGTAAAAAAATATAGCGATGAACAACAAAACTAGGCAAACTCCTAACACTACTAGTTTATCGATATAAAAAGATGATACAGGATATGATTGTATTAACTCATTAATACTCATGCTTGTCCTCCTTCCATATTGACCTTAGTCTACTTTGGTTAACCCACGATTTAGACATCCAGATCTGTTAGTATATTTTCATTTTAATATACAAGTTTTGAAGCCTTATAATTGCACGAAAGGCACAACATACCCGCAATCACGACAAGCGTGGAGAATCATTCTTCTCGATTTAATGGTTGGCATTGTATCGTTAAAGTTAATATTCTCTATAAATGAAGTATTGATTCCGTCAGAATTTCTGAGCCGGCCATTCATGATGCGATAGCTGCTACACAATGGACATATAAGATTAGGATTTTCGACCAGCACGAAATCATATAAATTAAGAGAAACCTCCTGGATTACACCATCAACTTCTATAGAGAAAGTTTCGCCTGTAAATGCTCCGCCATTATAGCTTATGAAAAAACCAATCCTACCATCAGTAGTAATATCCGTTTTCCAGCGTCCATTAAATTAAATTGAATGCGCAGATTCGATAGGCGTTGTTCTTTTTCCTTATCACTCTTATTTATCCTGCAAACGCACCGTTAAGGCCTTTATTTTTTCTTCTGATTTCAAAATGTCTGTTTCTAAATCAGATATTTGTCGTTTCCTGCCGAGAAGATCCTTCAACGGCGTCAAACTACCCCCTTCAACAAGCCCGTTGTTATTGATCAAATCACCTTCTAGCGTTACAATACGGTATTGTTGACTTACCTTAATCGAGATGTTATCAGCCGATGATAGATTATCTGCGATAATAACATTACCAAGAAGATAATAGAAAATCTCTTGATATTTTGGCTCAAAAGAGATTAGATCAATTGCTAGTCCTCTATATCCATTAATTTTTGATGCTTTTTGTTTAGCACTTTCTGCAATTGGTTTTCTGCAAATTCGATCCAGCGGAAGAAACGCTGCCCTCCCCAGATTACGTAACTTTAGATAAGATATTGCGGCTCTTGCGCATCCTTCAGTTTCAGTAACTATATGTTGTAACGCATTACCTAGGACAGATTCTATGGCAGTGTCATATTCCTCTGCCACGTTAAAGAGTTCCGCTACGACTCCACAAATTCCTGAAAGGGATCCTGAACGATTAGCTACAAGAACATCACGAACCCCTTTTTCGTAACCATGGTAGTCCTCTATTAACTCTATCAGTGCACCCTTTCGCGCGTTTGTTGAAACTACTTTTCTCTGCCACATTAGAATCTCTCTGTGAATCTCCTCATTTGTTTGTCGCGTATCCATAAGTCCCCCTCTTATTTTTCAGCTCTTTCATCATCCATCCACTATAATTCGTGCAAATGAGAAATCTCATTGTCAGATGTTTGCACCCTACCAATAAGTATCTTTTAACTCTTCAAACTCGTTTGAACTTCATTTCATTGAAGTTCTTCACAACGTTCTCTATCATTCTTCGATCTATATTAACCATTTATTACGTCCAGATTTTAAGCAAAACAGACCGTGATATTCTTCCCAACGTCTGATAATCCTCCTATTTTATATTTCATCGACCTTGCGGCTCTTTTGCCTTTGAGATTTCTAGACGCTGCGGTTTAAAGACGTAGTGCCACGAAGCATAAAAAGTGCCAAAGAGAATCCAACCAGCAAAGGCTTTACCGATCCACCCAAAGCCTTCCCATGGCTTTGCTGGGATAATAATTCCTACCCACATATAAACTATTAGGCTTATCATGATAACCATCTGAACTAATGCTTTTGTTTTTCTGTTCAATTATGAACACCTCTGATTTATTTTGTATGATTATCAGTTCCCTTTTTCTTTGTTTCACTAATTATTTCACTAAGGACTTTATTAGATTTTCCTGGAGAAGTCAGACCCATTAAAAATGGTTTCTCTCCTTCTGGAAATTGTCTTGCTGCTTCAATAGCCTGATTAAATTTGTCTTTCATTTCCAACAAAGTCGCTGTCAGTAGTTCTTTAGCTTCTTCCGGATCTTCTGGCAACTTTATTTGTTCAGCTTTTCCTTCTCTAATCAGGCTTTCTACATCTAAAAATGCATTGTATTTCCGATTCATGGATATCATTTTTCTGAACGTTTCTTTAGCAACATCAGGTGCGTTTGTAAGTACATCCTTAACATCATCTTTCATTAATATCCCTCCATGTCTGCTAATTTACGCCGTTTTATGTAGGCACTTTTATGTATGAAATTACTCCAATAATGGCGTAATTGCGCATTGTAAAATGACACAAATCCACCTACCTATCTCTAAATTCACAAGATTTCTAAGCTTGGATTACATACCTTTTAAAAGATGGATAAGCTGCAACGATAATTCCACCGATAACACCAATTCCAGAAATAATCGTTAGCACATAAATCGGAAAGCTTAAGTAAACTACATCGAAGAACGTAAGTTCCGGAAGCATTTCCTTACTAGCAAACCAACCGTTCCAATCCCCATCATTAGAGAAAAATAACGATTGAATACAAAGCAAGGATACTAGCTCAATTCCAATTGCATAAACAAAACATTGGCGAAGTGAAAAATACAGCATTTTATTAGAAATATGTGAAGTTAGTTTCCTTAAGAGAGAAATAGTTACTAATACACTGGCTAACAACAACAACCTCTCAATGTCGGATAGCTCATACATTAGTTTCAACACGGGTATTCCCTCCATATTTAATGAACTGAGTTATCAAATTGTTACTTGCTAGAACCTTCATCGCTATATGAAAGATCAGCAGGTCGCCCCGCCCAACGCTCTCGATTATGTTCTCGCCATTGGGGGTCGATCTTAGCCGTTTCTATATCCAAGACATGTGAAATTGGATCTGCTGCCCTGGGAGTGCCGAAGATTAAGGAGACTGTATCGATTACACCCAAACCATATTTCTGAAGAAGAAGCGCAGCAAGGCGGGGTGTCTCCGCTCCTCTTTCAACATCCTTTGCCCTTCCGTTTGCGTAATCTTTCACTTTCAGTGCGAGACTATCAATTGCGATTTTTTCGTCCACTCGAAAACATCCTCTCTATTCATTTTTCAAAGCTATTTTGTAATGAATGATTGCTTCACTAACAATGCACCAAAATTCAGCATCAGTTAAATTCTCAGAATCTAATCCTTTCAAACTTGCAATTTCCTTAACTCTATTCACATCATTCTCTATTAACTCAACCTTTTTCATAAAGTACGCTCCCTTATCAATATGATGATCAACCTCTATTAATTTCATAGATCCGGACATAACCATGATTCGTGAAAACTAATAATTCTCTTCCACGCCTGGTAGGACATATTTACTCTTTCCTACTAATGTCAGTTCCTCATTCATTAAATATCTTTACGTTTTCCGAAGAAAACCAGGTATGCACCAAACCAAGAAAGCATCAGGATCAATGTACCCCAAGCATAAAATTGAGGCCAAAAAATAAAAAGGATCGGAATGATTATCAAGGCAGATAGTACGACACACCATTCAAAAAGGTGTTTATTCTTCATTTAATCCCCATATAAATTATGCGTCTCTATCGGTTTTACTACTATGCTATTAGGCGTTTTGCAAATTGAAGACCTCTAATACATAGCCATAACGTACCGATGGACGCCATGATGATTTTGTATGTCTCTGGGACATCCAAGATTGACGACAAGATCCACCAAACTAACATAGACCATCCAATACACCAAAAGGTACGCCCAATACTCTCAACATCATTGTGGGAAGGCAACTGTAGTTTTTTTCGAAACCGATATTGAGCAGCTCCTATAATAATGAATGCAATTGATACTCCCCACATGCAATAAACCTCCTATTTAGGCTCGAATTTATTGGGTTGTAATTTGAATCACAATTCGCTTCTTGCTTATTATTGTTAAATAGTCCTTTGTTTCTTCCAATTCGTATCCAAGCGCTGAACACGCCCCAAGTAACTTGCCTAACGACATCGCGTAAGCAAAACTATGTTCTCTTTGCCACACTTGATCATTTTCTTTTTCAAATAAATAGTTTTGTGCCAATGCTGAAATAAGATCCTTTTTCTCATTCAATGTCACTTTCCCACTACCTTTCAATGAACACCCTCACTGTATAAACCCTTTTACAACGCGTTCACCCTATTCAGTTAATTAAAAATTTTGGAATTAATAAACATACTGCCGATAGAGTAAACATAAGTCCGACCAGTCCTAACACTACTGATTTAGTTCGATTTTTTAAGTGACTTTGTAATATGTAACCAAAGCAATAAAACACGCCAATAACATTTAAAAACAACAAGAAAAGATTCATGTCAAACTCTCCTCCTTCGGTTTAATGACTTTGTAATGAGCGTTTCTTCAAGTAAGTCAACAGTCCAAAACTTCTTCTGAGAATAATCAATTATCATTCACGTCAGTTCGATCACGAAGCGATCGTGCTGAATCTCTAATGCCTGAACGAATAACTTGTATACCTCGTCGCTTGCATTTCCAAGCCATCCAATCAAGTCAAAGTAATGCTGCCGGCCAGTGTACAACTCTACACATGCTCTTGTAAGCCCACGATACGAGCTGGACAATTGACCAACTATCTCAGATTGTAAGTGAACACCATTTTCGTCATCATCATCAACCTGGTCCACTCGCCCCAATACCATCCGATCGGACTTTCACTACTCTTCCAGTCGATTCGTCCGTAGATTTCCGGATAGCAACGATATAGCAGGTAGCTGCAAGCTCCGGGGTTGTGTGAGCTCTGAATCGATCTAAAAGAGTAATATAGTTGTTCCATGTGTTTCTGAAGAAAACCAAACGTTTCTCAAAGTCATCCCGTGAAAGGTCGGATATCCTGCTTGTGCCTTAACTGTTTTTCAAGTTTATTCATATCCACTCTAATGCACTCCTCTTTTCAATATGATATAAGCTAGGGAACGGACATGAACCACGCATGGGAGAGGTCATACAATGTGAAGCTGACTTTTGCTTCCCCTTCTGCGTTACCGTTTTTATATACTGCGTCTCCCCATTCCTCCACCTAGCATGAAAAATTAGATATTAACTAAGATACTCTTGTCATTTATTCCTTATTTCAAATGAAATGCTTATATCAAAAAGAATCGTGAAGTACATAAACCAACTTGGCGATACGTTGTTTTTCTTTTGTATAATGCATTAATGCTTGTAGATCATGATTTAATTCTTCTGGAAGTTTATCTTTTTCGTACACAATAAGATAAATGACCGGAAGATCTTCTAGAGACTGACCTTCATAGTAAAGTTTTATTCTCTCATTGATCTTTTCTTTTATAACGCCTAATAAGATAATGAATTCAGTAACATTCCGATAAATGTGAATCTCCGGATAGAGACCAGTGAATTTATTTTCTTTTTCGGACAAATCCACATAATAGACATCGGCCGAAATTCCATCAAAAACTGAATTCGCAAACGACTTAAGTTTTTCCCTTTCAATAAACCAATTGTGTGTCTTACCCGATCCTGATGAACCAATTATAAGACTACTTTTATTGATCAAATCGTCATCTTTAGCTGAGATGATACGTGAGAGGATGTTCATAAAATACACCTCACCTCCATATTTACTTAGTCTCCCTAAAATCCACTAATTCCTTTGCCTCTCTTATAGTTTCTACTAATTTTGATCTCTTTGCGCCAAAATCAACGCGGTAACCATCTTCAGTACCATATCTCAAAATCCAATATTCTTTATACTTCACAACATTATGTCTTACAGGAAAATTACAGTGAGGGCAGCATTCGCCAAGAGGATTTAATGCTAATCCACAGTTGTTACACAAATTAAAACTCGTGTCTTCCTCATCCTCATTCAAAACTGTTATCGTTTTGAGTTCGGCAATTGCGTGTTGATATATATTGTCACTTGAGCCGCAAACAGGGCACGGAGGGCAATAATTCATCTCGACAGCGTCAAGTTCTTCGTCAATGTGGAAGAACACATATGGCTTTTCGTGCTCAAAAAAAAGTGTGTCATCTATTGGGTTAGCCGACTCACAGACAAAAATAATGCCTTTTCTCAACGGCTTAAAATATGGAGTTTTACTGGTATTCTCCTCCAAATCATACACTCTCCTTTACCATTGACTTATTCGAACCTCCAACCAGCTTAAAAAATTTGATATTACTAAGTTACTTTAATCAGTTATGATCTGGGATATTCAGAACCTTGTATTTATGATTGAATGATATGGTCAATTCCAAGCTTCCATATTTGTCTTGTAAAGCTATTAATTCTTCAAGCGTCTCCAACTCGACAAACCATCCTGTAATTCCTTCGATTTCTTTTGCTTCAACTATAGGCTTTGCAGGGTTATCGTTAAACAAAGTGCTATCCATAGTAACTTCAAAGATCATTAAGTTCCCCCCTAATAGATACAATAGTGTTGGAAATCGGACTCGCGCTAGTTCATTTGAATTTTTTAAAACACTTCTACAATAACGTTACAATATCAAATTCCGTATTTGTCCACTGGATCAAATAGATATTTCATGTATGAATCAATATTTCCTAACTCATCTTTGATAATATAACCCCCACCAGTTTCAGAAATGACATCATATTCTTTATTCAAAACCAATACCTTCGGCATTGTACTAACTCTACATATCACTTTGTTTGGCTCTATAGTCAAGCCAAGTGAGACTGAGTCATCTAGTTCCAGCTCACCATATCCTGATGAAATGACTTCAGTGCCACAATCATGAAAACCACTTCGATTATATTCCTTCGTCCATAGTTCGCATTGAGGACACCACATATTAACTTCTCTCATCACTGCACGCACCTTTACATCCAATTGATTTCGGGAAAATTACATTCTTTCGACTCCAACCTGCTCTAATCGGTCTAAATATTTCTCGCTTGGTTGATATAAATAAATTTGGCCGTTCATCGCATACACTTCAGCCATACCATTATTCGTAATAACCACTTTTAAAACTTGAGTAATAGACATAAAACCAAGGGTCATAAAAGTAACATGTAGTCTTGCTAATGTGCGCTTTACATCTTCAGAATCAAGCAGTGGATTCCATTCAACTACGTATGCCATACAAGCTTCTCCTTTCTATGCTAAACAGTGCTCTGTGGCTTCTGTTTCCATTTCTTCACTATTTACTCCTTACAGAGGAAACAGAGCAAGGTGGCTTGATGCCGAATGTGACGTTCCGCTCGTCGTGATCCGGAATTAGTTAGCGAGTTACAGAAAGAGTCGGTAGGTTCAGCGTCGGCGTGCGCCGTCCATTACGTTCATCAGCTCGAAATTAGTAAGGTCAACTTTTTATATGCTTCATAAGGATCTTCTGGGATTTCAAAGGCTTCAGCTGACTCCATTTACCTGTCAAGAAAAGATCTTTTGTCCCTGTAATTTGTGTTCTCAAATATAAAATCTTTTGTATTTAGGGAGACACCCCTTCTTATGGCAACTCTAATACCTTCTGATCACCATTGAAAATTGAGACTGTTCCGTTTTCACTGAAAGAGATTCTGTCGTACGAAACATGACTCTTCTTACAGTAGCGTTTAATTTTTTCTAATCGATGAAATCTGCTCTTTTTATAACGGTAAAATTGAAGAACCATAATCAACAAGTTGAAGCCGAAAATTGCAATAAAGGCATTACGGCATACCGAGACAATATCATTCGGAAGATTAGATATGATAAAGTCATAAAAAACAAATATCAAAATGATTACAAATGCATTTAATATGATTTGCGAGAACAAGTAGATTTTCTGATCATGATCGAACTCTCTCATCCAGTACCTCCATAATGTTTAGTTAATTTGAAAGCAATATGTGTAGACTAACTTCTTCATGGTCTACACTAAGAGCGTCCAAAAGCGATTCAAAACATATTTTCTAGTTCAGCTTTCTTTATAAATGGCATTTACTCGCCCTATCAGTTTGATTCTTTGCACAAAGTTCATTATTGACCCAGAGAATTGAGCCTTCCTTATTATCGTAATTGAGTTGGCAGTCAAACCCATGTTTTTTATAGAAATGAACCGATCTGTCAATGTGGTTCCAGTCAACCCTCGAAATCCATCCGGTTATGCATTTAATTCTCATCTCATGAACAAGCTTCATTAAACCTTCCATCATGATCGATCCGTAACCTCTGTTAACCCGATCTCCTAAAATTTTCATATCACTAATCTCCATCTGTTTGTTCTCGACAATTAAATGGACGTTCGCGTCTGGAACTTTAATCCCATCTTTAGAAATTACCTTGACCCCAAGTTGAATGAATTCATCATCCATACCGTCACCATGCATTAAACGGTAAATAATGACTCTTTCACCTAAACGGTTTTGTGCTTCATGAATAACCTTATGTCCTACCTTTTCAAGATTAGTTGTTTGCCATTTGACTTCATACAAAACATCGCCTTTTTTCTTCAACGGAAGAGGTTTGTATTCCTTTTTCAACCCAAATAGATCCTTCAACATATCGTGTACTACCAACCTCTCTCTTTTGAATTGTGATTTGAACTATTATATTTCCGCTTTTTGAAGCAAAAAATTGCCGCATTCATAAGGGTTAATCACTTGCTTATGGGACAACAACATATGTATTGAACCATAATACTGCCGGTAGTATTTTTTTGAATCATATCTTTGCGGTTATTTACAATTACATTTGCTTCTTACATAACGTAATGCTTGTTACATAGAATTCTCATGTAACTGGTTAAGTAGGACATGAATAGTAAAAAGACTACCAATGTATAACCTCGCTTCACACGTTCCTATTCATTGAAGATCATTAACTGTTTATTCGTTTTGCTTTGTTGAATTGCTCTCTGAATCGATCCAATACCCAATCCCTTTCGTAGTGGTTTTCATTTGCAAGATCATCGCAACTCTCCAATACTTCTTCTACAAGTTCAGAAATCCGTTTCATTGCTTGATTATAGAGAATTTCTTCTTCCGACAAGCTATTCACCTCTTATTAAGAAATTCAATATGTTTCCTATTTCTCCTTGCCATCCCATTTTACAGGATGATCAATTAAAGTACGGGAGTCTTCCACAGTGGACTCCAACGTAGATCGCATTGTACCAAAATCAACGCGGTAACCGTTCATAGTACGCGATTTTATAATAGTGAGAATTAGAAACTATGAGGAACCTCTATGTAATGAACAATTTTATCGATATTTACGTATCCTACTGTTTCAATTAATTTAAAACCTTCTAAAATCAATTTCTGTTTTACAGTATCAATATTTTCATCATCTTTAATATCAGACAATAAGAGAAAGCTAATTCTATACATACCTTCTTTCAATGCATAATCTAGTACTTTTACTTCAAAAGGATTTAGCTCACCGTTTACTTTGTAATTGGTAACAAGCTTTTCAGTTAATGAAGTAAAAAATTCTATCATTTTTTCATTATCCGAAAAGTTCTTTCTACCATTAGTAATATCTTTTATTAACGAGTCTCTTTGCCATTCAAGCCTATAAAGCATTGTTTGCAAATTAGGCTTAAATAGCTTCTTAAGATAGTTAAGCATTTTTAATACCTCCTGGTTGTTAGCCCTACTCTGATGTTTCAGAAATAACAATATAGACTTTTTTCAGTTCATTTGCGTTCTATTAACTCTAACATTGTTTGGATCCGTAGTTAAGCCTGTAGGGCCTGAGTTATCTAGAACAAGCTGCTCACCATATCCATTCGATAACAGAACCACGCGAGCCTATAGAAGCCCGATTTGGAAGTATAGGCTGTAGGAGCTTTATGGCTTCGCGGGTCACAACATTACTTATATGTTTACATAATACTTATTACAGTACCCCAAATCGAATACCCATCCTCTCTCCCTCTTTTGCTCTATCCAGTTCATCTTTTTCTTCTTTCTCCTAACTTCCGATACCATTATATTATCGGAAGTTAGAAACACTCTCTAATTATACCATCCATAACCGAGTGAATCTACTATATATTGGGTAGAATATGTGATATAGTTATACTTAAATAATCGGTAAACCGGTAAACATCCTTATAAAACAAGGATTTTACGGTTTACCACGTAAGGAGAAAAGTGCAATGGCAAAAGACGATGTTAAATCAATAAAAATGGATTCGGATCTGAAAAGCATAGTTAATGAGCGTATAGAAAGGTCTGGTATGGAGGGTGCAGAGTGGTTAGAGTCCCTCATGGCTTTGGAGGTTATCCATAGGATCAGAAAAGACGATGTAGCGGTTGAGCAGGACTTGAAGGAACTTGAAAAGTTCATGAATCGGATCTATCACATTTTAATCCGAATCTATCAGCGCGGTGCTGATGCAGTTGAAGAGGTCAAGGAACATTCCATGGAAGAAGCGTCTCGTGTAGCTCAAGAATTAGAGTCATTACGAATTGAACTTTCACAACTGCAAAAACAATTGAAACAAAAAGAAGAAGAGCTAAGTGCCGTCTATTTGGTTAATGACGATCTACGTGCAAAGATGGATCAAATTGAGAAGACAAATAAAGCAGTTGAGGAATTAAATCTATTGACGAATGAAAAGATGAGGCAATTGGAGATTCGTAACGATGAACTGCTAGGTGCTGAAAAAGCTGCAGAAGCAATGAAAGAACAGCTGCAGGACTCAAAAAGATCCTATGAACAAGAGCTGGTCAAGCGTAAAGAGGAAGAGGCTAAAATCCGACAGCAGTTGGCTGAACAACAAAAAGAAATAGAGCATATGCAAAAGAAAAATAATGAAGAAATCGATAAACTAAAGAAGGAACATGAACGCGAACTTGAAATGACCAGAAAGCAAATCGAAATGGAGGCAAGAGATAAGTTGTTGACAGAAAAGAGTAAGTGGCAGGAAATAAAAACTCAGGAGTTGAGAGAACAATCAGAGCATTATAACTTAAAAATAGCTGAATTGCTTGAAAGAATGCAAGATAAGAAGTGATGCAGAGAAGCTATTTTGAGTATCGTTCGTAACAACCTAAAATAGAAAGGCCTTGTTATTTGATTGATTGTAACTGGGATTTAGTATTAAACGTAAAGTAAATTGCTCGAATAGATGAGTTTGTGGTAATATAGTCTGGCCTATATTTTACACGTTTGAGTGCCTAGTCTGAAGTTTTCCTATTCAGACAAATAACCTGCACCACGGCAATGGTGCAGGTTATTTCTTTAGAAGTACCTCGATATGAAAAGTCTATGTAATATGTTCGTTGTGACTCCTCAGTTTGCCTTAGCTATTTACGCACACTACAATTCAGATTCCATCAGCCACGGACCATCCCTTATAATTAGCTGTTCGTGTAAAACAAAGTCTTAGTCTAGACCTATTGATCCGACACGACACTCTATCTGCTATCGAGAGCGCTTACTAAGAGACTTGATCCAGTAAAAAGTTGATGGTCTGGTTGACGTTGGCGGTGCATCAATCACAGGGTCCGCCTTTGTCCAACACGAAGAACGAGAGCTGCAGCTGCTCAATCCAATCGCCGTTGCCAGTATGACGATCGCAAGACTGGCTTCATCCGAGTGCACCAGAAGCAAAAGCTATAGCCAGCAGTTGTTCCAGTCTATTTTTTCACTCTATTCTCACTCACACATATCCGAATATCCACTATCTATTTCTTGCATGGAGATGGTAAAAGGTCATCAGATTACCATAAAAAGACATCACACTCCACTATTTCTATTTTCCTATAACAATTATCATGAATATGTATCTATTAACTGGGAGGGATGTCCATTTGTTAACGGTCATGCCGGCACTTGCAGCAACGTGGTATAATGATTGGTCGTTTACGATTATCAACAAATACGTAAATGGCGGTGACAATGGTGTCTACTGCAAGTTAAATTCAGGTCGTTTTGCAGATGATTGGCTATCTAGATGTCGTGTCAAAGGGTGCAGCTTGGTCCAGACAGCATAGACAAAAACTATAATTGGAGCGATTGTTTATGAAAAAAATTTCATCCTTGGCTTTATTGACAGCTCTTTCGGTTTCAGCTATTTTACCTGCTGCACATGCAGAAGTAGCGTCTAGCGGAAATGCACCTTATGCTTTATCACTTAGTAACAATTCAACGATTACTGCATCAAAAAACATGCATTATGAAGGGACGTTCTCTTCAATAACTGAAAATCTCGTCGTCAAGAAAAATATGATTGTTGAAGAGGGTAAATATGTTGCTGTAACAGTTTATGCAACATATCCAAAAGACACTTCACTTTACATGCAACTTCAAAAAAAGAATGGAAGCTCGTGGGATATGGTTCAAGAGAATGCATTCTTCCCTGGTGGTAAAAAAGCATATACATTCTCAAAACTTAAAGCGGGTACTTACCGAGTTCAATTGTGGTATAACGGTCCTTATCCAAGTGATAAGAAAATTACCGACGGCACAGTGAAGCTCGACTGGGTCGGAGAATAGATTCTTTTATCATCAAGCTATCTCTTATAGAGATGGCTTTTTATTCCGTTTTTTTTAAGCCGATGATGGCTACTTGATCCGCTATGCTATCTGCGTTATTAAATTGTCTGCTTCTAAGAAATAAGTTTTAGATTCATCGTGCTTAATCCAACTGCCGTTGCCTGCGTGAAGATCGCAAGTCTGGCTTCACGCTGATGCACCATGTTCAAAAACTGCAGTGTAGCAGGTGTTCCACTCTACACCTAGGCTAATACTTTGCTTTTCAGTCAATCTATTTTCTTCTAACATGTGCTTTACTTTGCATATCGTTCTACCCCTATAATCCTTTTTGTATTTCAACTTAAAAAGCGACAATGCTGAGCACTGCCGCTTTTTACTTACTGAATAAACTTGAATATCATGCTTACACTTTCCGCTCGATTAATTTTTCCCTTTGGTCGAAATGTCTTATCAGGGTATCCTTCGATGACGTTCGCAGCAGAAAGGTTCTCAACTTCCTTCAGTGCCCAAAATGATATCTCTGACTTATCGCGGAATATCACGTCGCCTTTTTCCTGTTTACTCAAGAGATTGCCAAGCATTTTCGCAGCTTGTTCTCTTGAAATCTGCTCATTCGGACGGAACTCTACCGTGCTATATCCGTGAACAACACCGTTTGCATGTGCTATTTGCAATTCATCGTAGTACCACGCCTTCGGGTCGATATCTTTGTAGGACATCGATTCAGATTCCTTGAAATCTAATTTCAATGCCCTCACTATCATCGCCATAAATTCTGCTCTGGTTAAGTAACGTTGTGGCTCAAACAAGCGAACAGGGCTTGCCTTTACAATGCCCTTTTCATACAAGGACAGAACCTGATCTTTATTGTATAGACCGTCGATATCGATAAATACTTGCTCATTATTATTTTCTTGAATCTCCTTCTCCTCTTTCTTTTCATTCATCACAGGGGGCTCAGTCTTATTACTCCCTGTAGACCCTCCTCCGGTACTGCCAGAGCCGCTTGAAGTCGTATCAGCTGTTGTACGGGCTTGAATGATTTTCCCTTTCGAGCGCTGACCGCTGCTGTTCTCTGTCCATATCTCAACCTCCACATCAGTATTGCTCGGCAGGGAGGAAAGAATAAAGCTACGCTCACTTCCGCGATATATTACCTTTCCGTCCTTGCTTAGCACAAACATCTCGCGTGGAGACTCAATGCTGAATACATAGTTGAGCTCATGCTGATTTGCTTTCACAGCTACGCTAAATTCCCCAGATGGAAGTGTTTCGAACTTAGGCACTGCTACACCGGAACCCTCACCACTTGTATTAACCGGCACTACCTTCAGGCCCTCATATACTTGTGAGCTCTCGAGATGTTCCAGTGTTGCTGTTGTTCCCTTAACTTCGAGCAGCTGCTTGCCTTCCTTATACAATCGGTAGCTGTCAGCGCCTGTTACATCTGTCCAGTTCAATATAGCTTCATGTGCTGTAACATCAACTTTAACCTGAAAGCTTCCCATATCTTCCGGCAAAGCCCGCCATTCATATGGCGTCGCATCCCCTTTTCCGGTAGCGTTCACAGCCCGAACGCTCACACGGTATACATCACCAGCAATTAGATCCTGTGTTCTCCATAATGCCGTAGATACTCTGTCAATCTCTCGTCCATCTTTCTCAATGAGATAATAATCAGCTGAAGGTGTCGGATTCCAGTTTAGCTGCAGCTCTCCATTGTGCTCAATGCCCTTAATTCCATTTACCTGTGGTGGAAGCGTCAAGAAACCCATTGATACCGCTTGTCCGTAACCTGATAAATTCCCTGCTTCTACAGTTGCTTGATACATCTGTCCACCCTGCAAGCCGGTTAGTTTCAACTCCGTTCCGGATACTTCGAACGTTTGATTTCCTACCCGAATACGGTATTTATCTGCACCCGCTACCTCTTCCCAACTCAGCCTAGCAGTTGTTTCTCCTACATCAACTACTCTGAATCGTCCTGCAGGAATGCTTTCAGGCAATGTCATAAACGAATGGGAAACCGGCTTTCCGGATCCGCTACGATTCACTGCATACACTTGGAACTCATACTTCATACCTGGATTAAGGCCATCTATGGTGTACTCCATGATCTTGCCGTAAGTTGCTGATGATACTGTTGCAACATTTGACCCGACTACCCCTATTTGATAGGACTCAGCACCTTTTATACTTTGCCATTGAATCGTAATGCTGTTTTCTCCATAAGTTGCTCCCGTTACCGTGACTTGACCAGGAAGCGTAATTAGATTCTTCAACTCTGAACGAGCTCCATATCCCGTTTCGTTTTTCGCAGAAACTGCATAGTCGTACTCTGTGCCGGGATCAAGCCCCTGGTCAACATAGTCAGTACCGGATCCATCATAGATCACTACTTGATTCCGTTCCAATACCGAATACGTTGCACTTGTTACGCTTCTCCAGCCCAAGCGAATCTCATCATCCTTGATCTGAACGCTTCTAAATCCCTCTGGGGAATCCGGTAAGGACAGAAATCCTATCGACTCCGTTACTCCACGGCCACTTGCATTCTCAGGAGTCACGCTAATGGAATAAAGACTTCCTCCATGCAGCTGATTGAGCTCATGATATACTGCGTCTGTGACTGAAAATTCTTGTATTGGCTGCTGCGTATGATTGTCTTTAACCACGATGTGATATTTATCTGCAGATCGAGTCAACTCAAAATAAAGTTGCGCTCGGTTCGCCTCCCGATCGATTGGGGTAACGGTTAATCCTTTTACACCAGACGGAAGTGTAAGAATGGTTACTTCGCTTTCCGCAGTTCCTACGTGATTTTTTGCGTAAATACGATAAGTGTACTCCTCACCTGAACTCAAACCCGAATCGATAAATGTATTTTTCGGATAAGGTAATGTCCAAGTGTGGCCATCATTTAGACGCTCAATAATGTATTCATATCCATCATTAGAAATTTGTCCACTTGGTAGATCCCACGTAAATTGAACCTCATTTTCTTTTATTGAAACTACGTTTACATTACTCGGCGTAGCGGGAGATTTTTGCAACTTCAACCCCTGACTAGTGAGTTGTTTCACGTTACCTGCATTATCAGTGACAGCCGCATGCACGTACCACTCACCTTCATCCGAGATAGTCACATTCTGTATGTCCGACGTAGCTGTTCTCCAATTTGCAGGAGGGGTTGGGCTCTGTGTAATTGCGTACTTCCTGCTATTCGGATCGACTCCAGACAAGTCATCAGAATATCGAATAGTCACTGGAATATCTGTCGTCCCCCATTCCCTCCTGAATGGTGTATTCTGAATGTTCGGAGATGTTCGATCGATATGTACGTCTACGACTGCTTCTGATCCAATATTACCTACCTTATCGATCGTTCTTCCGAAAACTTTGGAAATGCCTTCTTTACTAATGACTGCAGCTGACGCGTACTCCTTCCACACCTGTCCATCAGTGCTAATTTCACTTTTAAGTACGCCGCTAAGAGTATCTTCTCCATGTGTAAGCGTTATCGTTACGTCTTTATTTGTCCAACCGTTATGGTTTGAATTAAGTTTCGGAGCGCTAGGAGCCGTACGATCTATAGTAACTGTTAATTCTGATACTTGACTAATGTTACCTTGTTTATCGATCGTTCTTGCAACAATATGAGAGATTCCTTCCTTCTTGATTAAGAGATCGGTAGTATACTCCTGCCATGGCTGTCCATCAATACTTACTTCGCTTTTTTCGACACCACTTAGGTTATCAAAACCATGCGTAAGCGTTATCGTTACATCTTTATTTGTCCAACCATTATTGTTCGATATAAGTTTCGGAGCACTAGGAGCAGATCTATCAATAGATATCGTTTCTTCTACTTCCGGACTAATGTTTCCTACTTTGTCGATAGTTCGCGCTCTAATCCGTGTAGTACCCTCTTTTGTGATATCAAAAGAATCAGTGTATTCCTGCCACGGTTGGCCGTCAATACTAACCTCACTCTTTTGTACACCACTTTCTGCATCCTTTCCATGCTCGAGGGTTACGGTAACATCCTGCTTTGTCCAGCCTCTCGCGCTCAGAAATAACTTAGGGTCTGTCGGGGGTGTTCTATCAATGAACACATCAACTTGAGATTCTTTACCTATATTCCCTAATTTGTCGATAGATCTTGCAGCAACGTGAGAAATCCCTTCCTTTTTGATTAAGAGGTCAGAAGTATATACTTGCCATGTTTGTCCATCGATACTTACTTCACTTTTTTCGACACCACTCAGTGAATCTACACCATGTTCCAGCGTGACAGTTACATCTTGTTTTGTCCATGAAGCCATGCTTGGTTTCAACTTTGGTGCACTTGGGCCTGATCGATCAATACTTACTGTTATTTCAGTTTCCTTACTAACATGACCCAGCTTATCAATTGTTCTAGCGGCTATCTTGCTATGTCCTTCCTTGGTAATATCAAAAGGTGATATATACTCCTGCCACGCCTGGCCATCAATACTTACTTCGCTTTTTTCTACACCGCTTAGCATATCAATGCCGTGTTCGAGTGATACCGTTACATCTTTATTAGACCATCCGTTAGCACTCGAATTTAGTTTCGGGGCGCTTGGTGCTGTTCGGTCGATGTAAACTGACACCTCAGACTCTGAACTCATATTCCCCTGCTTATCGATGGTTCGAGCAATAACACGAGTGATACCTTCTTTTATTATCTTCAGTTCGCTCGTATACTCTTTCCATGTCTGACCATCAATGCTTAACTCACTTTTTTGAACCCCGCTTTGCGTATCTACACCATGTTCAAGAATTACAGTAACATCCTGATCCGTCCAATCCAATGTGCTTGGCTTCAACTTTGGAGCACTTGGAGCGGTCCGATCGATTGAAACGGATAACTCGGATTCCGAGCTAATATTGCCTGCTTTATCAATCGTCCGCGCAGCAATTCGGGTGATGCCCTCTTTATCAATCTTCAGTTCGCCTGTATATTCCTTCCACGGCTGACCGTCAATGCTAAATTCGCTTTTTTCTACTCCGCTAAGCGTATCCGTTCCGTGTTCGAGTGTTACAACTGTATCCTGATTCGTCCATCCTGATTGACTAGACTTTAGCTTGGGCGCACTTGGTGCGGTTTTATCAACAGTAACCGACAATTCTGACTCTGAACTAATATTCCCGACTTTATCAATAGTTCGGGCGGCAACACGGGTGACGCCTTCTTTATTAATCTTCAACTCATTCGTATACTCCTGCCATGGCTGACCATCAATGCTAATCTCGCTTTTTTCCACGCCACTAAGCGTATCGGTTCCATGTTCGAGTGATACAATTGTCTCCTGATTCGTCCAACCTGATTGACTAGACGTAAGCTTGGGTGCAGTTGGTGCAGATTTATCAATATACACCTTGATTTCATGTATCTGGCCTATTTGATCCACTCTATCTACCGATCTAGCACGAACTGTTGTGATTCCCTCCTTTTCTATAACAACGATAGGGTCAAATCGATCTGAGTAATATGTCCATGGCCCTGAGTCGATTTGATAATCACTCCATCCCATGTTTTTATCTTCTCCAGGCATTATTTCAAAACTAACATTATCCCGTGTCCAAGATGTGTTACTCGGCTTTATTGTAGGTCGTGTAGGTGGTGTTACATCTATCTCTGAGCGTTCTAAACTTCTAAAACTTATGTTTCCAGCAACATCTATTGACCTTGCCTCAAATTCGATTTTTGCCTCTTTATCTACTACAACTGGGCCTATATAAGGAAGCCAAGATCCTTTAACATTGTTTAGTGAAATTCTATATTCTGTACGGTCTATTCCGCTAAAATTATCTTTTCCTGGAACCACTGTAAATGTAACGGGCTTATTAACTATAGGCCTAGGATCACTAGCGTAGATTTTTGGAGTGTCTGGACGAACACGATCTATGTTTATTTTAAAAGGAACTTTATGGCGTACAATTGAGTAGGGGCCTTGAGCAATGATATATATATCGTCTAACACACCTTCCTTAATGTCAGCAAACATTCCTGACAAACCGAAGTCTAAAGACCATTTATTACTTGGTCTTGTCCAATCATAAAAGAAATAAGTTTCGTGACCATTTGCAACCGCGTATATTCGAGAAATGGCTTCAGAAAATGTGCCTGTTAATTTAAATGTGTCTCCTTTCACTCTTTCATTTTCATCTGTAAAACCACCCGCATTAACCCAAATAACCGAATCCTCTTTCTGATCTAGAGTAATGGTATTTGCAGTATGTAAGCCCTTAAATTCATAGTAATAGTTATCTGCCGAAATAGCATTATTTGGATATTGATTAGGATTGTCTGAAGTAAGATACTCGTAATCCGCATTTCTATCCGCAATCCTTACCCCGTTTGCATCAATTTTTGTTGGTAGTTTACCCCACATGTAAGTAGTTTTACCTTCCGGAAGTTCAGGTCGGATTTCGGCAGCACTAACTGGATTCGGGGAACTCAGTGGATAGATGCTAAATACCATACTCAACAGAAGCACTTTAATTAAAATCTCCTTAAACTTCTTTCCCATAATAGTCTTCCTCCTGTATCATTTTGACAAGCAATAAATTTAATCATCTGAAGAATATCGCTTTTTTTTACAAAAAAAGCACGCAAGGACCCGTAAAGAGTCGATGCGTGCTTCGCATGAATAATAGATATTTAATTATCATGATTATATCTAATTACATGAGGTTTTGCATTACCTTTTTCAAATATGTATCTGTATCTAGGGTTCTAACGAACCCACTTAAGAAGTTTGACTCTTATAGGCGTCCACTTCGCCTGTATCGTATAGCCCACTTACTGACACAACTGGTGAGAATATCTGTCCATACTACTGATTACAACTTCCCTATTCTTCTTGCTTCATATATCCTACGTTCAAGATAATCTAAATATTTTGGCAACCAAGAAAAAACTCCAATCATTAAGACAGAAAAGACCGTCAAAAGAAGGCCCGTCCAAATATTTAAGGTTCCTTGATTGAAACCCATAACCATAAGTACGGGATACGTAGCAAGAACCATTACAATGCCTAAATTCCAAAGATGCTTCAAGATCATCACACGCTCCTTAAACATTATGATTCATGATACTAAATCACATCTTCATTTTCTGCTTTCACCACTGTTCCTTTAATTGAATACACTTGAGAAGCATTGCTAGGTGTTTTCATGTCCAGAAATACTTCCTCTTTTTAAATAATCATGTGAACTACACGCCACCTGAGAGGTGAGTGTTTCTTGGTCAATGAAGCTTTTTCTCCAAGTTAACCCAAGCTTATAGGCTAGTTCCTAACCCAATAGATGCAATTACATTGCCAGTTTCAGCAGGTTTTTGGCTGCGTTTATATCCCGATCATGATGCACATTACAGTTTGGACAAGTCCATTCACGCAAGCCAAGATTCTTCACTTCTGCATTTTTGTAACCGCAACATGAGCATAATTGACTACTCGCGTAATTCTTAGGTGCAATAATTAGTTCACGTCCATACCAGTTGCCTTTGTATTCAAGCATCGAACGAAACATACTCCAAGATACTTCACTTATCGCCTTAGCAAGCTTATGGTTCTGCATCATGTTCTTTACACGAAGGTCTTCTAAGACAATGACTTGGTTTTCGCTAATCATCTTGGAAGATTCTTTATGCAAGAAGTCCTGACGCTGATTTACTATTTTCTCATGCAATATGGCGACTTTCATCCTAGCCTTATTGCGGTTATTGCTTCCCTTCTTTTTGCGTGATAAGTCCTTTTGCAGTTTCGCTAATCTCTTTTCTGACTTACGGAGATGCTTAGGATTATCGATAATTTCGCCATTGGAGGTGATGGCGAAGGACTTCAACCCTAGATCAACGCCGATCTTATTATCAAGTTTCGGCATAGGCTGAATGGCTGTTTCCACCAGTATGGACGCATAATATTTGCCTGACGGTGTTTTAGATATGGTGCATGACTTGATCAACCCAACGAATTGACGGTGCAGTTTGATTTTTATTTTGCTTTTCAGCTTAGGAAGTTTGAGGTAGCCATCTTCTGCACTAATCGTGCCGTTCTGATTATTCGTTGTATAACTATGGTTATTATTCTTCTTACTCTTGAAGTGTGGAAGGCCAATGGTCTTGTCACGGAAGAAATTCTTATATGCCTTATCCAAGTTCAATTGAGCATTGGCCAGTGCAAGGCTATCGACTTCTTTCAGCCATTCGAATTCTTTCTTATATTGAGCAGGCGTATTCTTGAGCATAGTTTGAGTCTTCTTGTAATGCTCGATCTTATCAGCAAGCATTTTGTTGTATACGAATCGAACGCAATCGAACACTTTTGCAAGATATTGCTGCTGTTCATTATTCGGATAGATGCGGTACTTATAGGCTTTTAGCAAGTCCCATCATCCTTTCTGACCATGGCTTTCGATGATGCAAACCATCATCATTTACCCCCCCGCTTTAGAAGTCGGGGGGAATTTTGACAACTGCTGGGTTAAAATGTTGAATAATTCCCTTTGGCTTTTAGAACCGAGATCCCGGTACTTAGATATTTCATCATAAGTACAATTCAAAAGTGCTTCAAAAGAATTTATCTGATATCTTCGAAGCACCTTATAGATCCTTGCCCTGTTGGGGCCACGTTCCTTCAGAATTAAATCTTTTATCGCTATATCTGGGACATCACAAACAGAAAAGAAGTCCTTTAATCTCAGAAATTCATTCTTCTGCAGATCTTCAAAGGTCTCCCTTTTTTCAATTGAATGCATTGCCACTTCTTTTCTAGCGTTATTAATACAATCTGAACAACCACCACGTTTTGTTCGCTTTCGAACAGGCTCAAAAGCTAGATGTCCTTTCTCACATAGCCACCATATACGCTTATATGATTCAGCAAACACTTCATCTGGCCCACAGCCTCTATTCTTCTTTTTGTCCCACTGTTTAGAAACATCGGGATGTGTTATTAATAGGGACTGCCGTTTGTACGGTATGCTTTTCATTACTACATCTCCATTATTAGTTTTCAACTCATTATGTTCTTGCACTTCTCCATATGCTCTCACTAGGTTTTTAAGGTACTTAACTTTTAAGGTGAGCAGTCTCCTTGTTTTCAAAGATACTCTTAGACAGATATACAAATTGTTGTTCTACGGCTGAGTTAAGAACATCATTTTCGAATACTTGTACATAGTACTCTATTGTACTGTATTCGTAATCATAACGGCCACTCGAATGGATAAGTCCTATATATGTTTGAATTACCACACACTCACTCTCCTTAAATGCTTGTTAGAAGACGTTTCATTATTTCTTCTATAATTCTTTTCTTGTATTTAACCACACCGTTGGAATGTCATTGATCCAAAAGTAATTCCGGCCAGGCCCCAACAACGCTATCTGTTGTGTCCGACCCCACCCATATTTACTACACAAAAAAAGAGAACGGTTATTCTTCCACCGTTCTCTTTCCATTATAGATCTTATAATTTTTTGATTTCGTCAATTGGAATACCTGTTGCCTTAGAAATAACATCTAATGGAAGCCCCATTTGAAGCATATTCTTAGCTGTTTCAATTTTGCCTTCCTTCATTCCTTCATGCCGTCCATGAGTTCTGCCTTTCTCTTCAGCAAGTTCTTCCCTTGCAATCTGATCGGCAATACCTTTCTCACGTAATTCGGCCAATCGGCGGATTTCATCATCCGCACTCAGAAAAGTAAGTTTTTCATCGGCACGCTGCACCAACTGGTCCATTCTGATGACCTCCTTAAGAACTTTTTTAGGAATAATATCCCCTTGTAAGAATAATAGCCACCTATGAAGTGGATTATTCATATCTTTCTTAAGTTCTTTAAATTTAGGAAATTCAATAAAATGAATCTCCATTAATTCCGTTAACTTTACACGTGTTCCATCTTCATAAATATGATAACAGGAATGATACGGTACATTCTGAACAAGATTAAATCCAAGTATATTGATTACGATAGTCTTCCTAAGGCTTGAATACTGTGCCTTCTTCGCAAAGTTCTCAGAATATAACCGGGACCAGTAAAACAGAGTCCGTGGTATCATATTCTTTTGGTCACGAAGTTGCACCTCGATGTTAATCTTGTCACCATTTGCACACTCCGCCTTAATGTCAAGATAGCCTTGTTTATCGCTAACCTTTTCAATGGTTAGCTTTTCTTCAAGGATTTGCACATCGATGATATTGGAATTAAGAATGGCATTAAGCAGGCCAATCAAAAGTTCCTTATCATGGTTTTCACCAAAAATCTTTTTGAAAACCACATCGTTTAATGGTTTTAAACGGTTCGACATGTCAATATTCCCCCCTATATTAATTTTACCATACTTTCAGAACAAAAAAAGTTAACCACGAAGCATTATATATACTTCGGAGTTAGCATCTGTATCGATTAAGTTCACCAGATCGTCAAGCAGAGCTGCCCGGCGTTTGACCAATAAATAGGTTTCAGTCCAAGCATCCGGATATCTTGTTTGCTGGATGCTATTCTTCAAATCATCAAGCATTTGATACACCCTTGCTCTAAATGAGTTCCAGGTTCTTTTTGCAAATTCATATTCGGGTGCAGACTTAGTTGCAGCATGTGACAAGTCCCAACACAGCCGGTCCTTTTCAGAAAGATATAAATTGATTGAATCGACCTGAAGTAAGATTTTTTGATTTAGTCTCGCATCATTCTCAATTGTTTCTATCATTTCAGAAATTATATTCTTTATCTTCTCCGAATTATTTAACTGGTTATTGCAATTTGTTTTAATGCCCATCTCTTCAATGGCTGCTGGCATACAATCATCCCCCTATGGAAGTATAGAAAAAGGGCCCAGCAAACTAAACGCTTCGGCCCTTAATACAACTTGTTCATTTGATTTCCTTTATTTGATACCTAATTAATACATTCTTTTGAACCGCTCTTATCAATTTAACCACTTGCCACCTACCTGACACCTTTCTGTAAGAGGCTAAGTTACAAATTATCAAAAAATCTGCCCTAAGTCTGGCAAAAGTTAATGATAACGGACTCATAACAACTAGAGAACCTTTACGGCCAGCAGATTGCTGGGTCAAAGTAGATGCAATGAGTCTACAATTTGGATACCTTACCTGAAATTCATTAATTGCTTGTTTAGTCTTCAGGTAGAACTTACGGCCATTTGTATAGTAAAACCCAACTGCAGGCTGATGGTGCAGTTCATATACCCCATTTGATTTCTTACTTACAACAAAATAACTGTTAAGGTACCTACCAGTAAGAAGTGCCCAAACTGTTGTAAGAACTGCTGCAAAGGGGATCGCAATTACGAACACCGTGATAATAAATACGAGTGAAACCAACATGTTAACTAACATAAGTATTCCTCCATGTAAGATGATTAAAAAATAAAAAAGACACCAGATCCTAATCACGACATACATAAGTAGTCATAATAGAATTGGTGCCTTTATAACCAAAGGTTTTTATTTATGGTTTAGCTGAACGAATTTCGACATACTAATCCCTAATTTGGAGAATAATTCAAGGAACAGAATGCCCCCTATGCCCAAGCTGGGGAGTGCGGTGAAGGAAAATAATAGTATAACCGTAGTGTATCATATTAGATCTATTGCGAGCAATTATAATAAGGTCTATGCACCTGGCACTTCTGTTTTGAGTTCTTTGCAAACTAGAGTAACCATTTCTTCTTCATATCCGCCTGTTACTCTATACTTCTTAACAAATTCCCGTACGAATTTACGAGGGTCGTTTGGCTTATAGATCCTCGTCAGCTGCAAAAGACTCTCTTTCACCTCATTATTAGTTCGCTTCGCCATAATATCTCCTCCAAACGGTAATAATTATCCTATGGATTTGTCATCGGCAACTCCGGCCCTATAACGTATACCGAAATGCCTCTTTTCCGGCCAAATTCATCCACCACTTGCGAATTATCAAAGTAAACGTCTATTATTTTTCCTTTAATGGCCCCACCAGTATCTTCAGCTCTTCGATAGCCAACCCCCTCTATGTACACCCACCAGCCCATTGGAATTACTGCCGGATCGACAGCGATCGTTCTTCCTTCCGAAACCGTGGTGCCAGATGCTGTAATGCCGTAGTCAGTATCACCTGGGTTTTTGCCCGTCGAATCAAATCCAGAATCATAGGCCGTCAACTCAACTCCATCCAGTTTGTATTTAAACTTCACCGGCAACGCATCAATAGTTACGAACTTATGTTCATTACCTGTGTCTGAATTTTTTTTCTTGGAGTTTCGTTCATCATTAGATTCAACAGTTATTGCAGAAGTACTCAAATTAACACCCGAATTCAATTCATCAGCTGGTCTTGGAGATGCTGTTCCAACTGCAACAACCATCGGTATGTAAGACACCTGTACACTTTCTTCAAGAATGTCCTCTGTTACCGGGATACCGTTTTCTACTCTTATCGATTTAATAATACGTTTCTTACCAGGGGTACCTTCTTGAATAACTTGTTCTTGACCCAACGGAAGCGCGTCATCATTGTATTTAACAGTTGTAAACGGTATATCTTCGATTTCTTCTGATTTGTTTTTCTCTATTCGAGTTATCCTAATTTGCTCCCCTCCAACGAGCTTTGCATTTGCTGCAGGTTCAACAAGATCTTGTTCACCAATACTGATTTTGTTTTGTCGCAATACCTCCTCGACTGTTTCTGCATGGGTATCGACAGTGATATTGTGATCATCTGCCATAATCACCACGCGATGTTTATCTAGGGTAATTTCCTCGTCTCCACTATTCACCGTAAGCAGCATGATAATCAAAGATACTGCTGAAATAAACATGAAAGCTATTATCATAGTGAGAAGAAACCGTTGCCTCCTGATGGTATACAATTTACCCGCTCCTCTCTCGTATTCACCATATAGTTAAAAATAGATTTGGTAGCTTTCGATGAAAATAAAAAAAGCACCAAACTCGCCAAGAGGCAGGTCTGGTGCTTCCAGATTCTCAATTATTCGGTTATTGATAGTATAATTTATATTGAAATAAGGAGCAACAAAAATTACACTTTGTGGCAGAAAGAAAACTATGTTAATATAAAGTCAATCAAATACTTGAAAGTGGAAGTACCACTTATAGACCAACAAGTCTATAGTGGTGCTTTTTTTGTACTCAGTGGAGAGTTTTGTATTAATTGTAGCTGTTATAACAAAGAAGTGTTAAATATGGGGAAGTTAGAACGTTTTACAAAATAAATAACATCCTTACCAAGGAGGACAGAAATGAAGATTACTTCTTACAGTTGGAATAAGTATATGTCCGTTAGGGCATCTCAACGAGGGAGCAGTAAATTAAAAATCTTATTCAAAATAAGGGACGCAGTAACCGAGGCTGATAAGAAAAACGAAGAAAGGGTCGTAATCAATTTCAATAAGACAAGGGATTACAAGTGGATTCTAGGTTACGCAGGCAGTATTCACTATTATTGGGTGATCGATTATGTAATTGACCACAATTTTACTATTACTCTGCTATATAGAAATTGTCGTATACATGGACAGACGGATCCAGCGGCCTTATGGGAGGATAAATTAAATACCGCAAAAAGCATTGAGGGGTAATGAAACTAATATGGCACTGAACTGGGGACTATCAATTATATTGTCGATCTTAATTGCTTTAAACTTAATAGCGATGATATATCTTAAATTGACCGAACTACGATCATATCTAATAGATACAGCTCTGATCTCAGGCTGTATGACCTTTTGCGCGTTAGCCTATTTTACGGGATCTCCTGCGTATTTTTTAGGGATCCTTTTGTACGGAATCAGGCTTACCAGCACTGAAAACGTGCTTAAGTTTGTAGTACTTTTCGGGGGAATGATACTTGGATTACTAACTGAGAATAATTTTTATACTTATTCTTCTACCTTACTATTAACCCTATATACGGTCATTCGTTTAGTCGAATCTATTATTGAGGTGACCCTTTGGACTGTAGACAGCAATAACAATGTCGAAACATAAGACCCGCTCATTTTGAGTAGGTCTTATGTTTCCTTTGTAGTCACTTAAAGTCACCTATAAGTTGTGTTACTTGTTTTCTTCTTCGAGTCTCTTTCGCTCTT